>Ga0209091_10000062_pt1 | contig 102550 bp, 91 predicted proteins | sample ArcticOcean_MG_C_6_FD_187438 | JGI IMG/M metagenome (GOLD analysis project Ga0209091, IMG submission 187438) | Marine microbial communities from western Arctic Ocean - ArcticOcean_MG_CB8_128 (SPAdes) (version 2) | ecosystem: Environmental > Aquatic > Marine > Oceanic | place: Arctic Ocean...
ACTTCTTTGATGCGTTCGGGAACATCATCATATTCAAGTCTTAGTGCTCGGCAGCAGACTGCATGAAGGTTATAACCCATCACATGATAGGTCAGCTCCAGAATATCTTCATCGGAAAAGTGTGAATGTAGTGCGTCGAACAATTCATCAGACGCACGGCCGTTGTCATATATTAGAGCGTCAGCCCAGGCCAAAACCGCTCGCTCTTTGGCGTCAAACACTTCTGAGACCTGCCAATGGGTAATTGCCTTGATTTGTTCTTCTGGTACGCCGTGTTTCCTGGCTGCCTTGCAGTGTTGTGAAAAAACAAACTGACTTCCTGCTGCATAGCCTGCCCTGGTAATGGCAAGCTCTCTAGCGCGGTTGTCCAGTTGGCTGACACTTTCACTGGCAAACATGCCGAACATGCCAAAGTGGCTGGTTGCGTGATCGAATATGTATGGCACAAGAGCGAAGACAGACCACCAGTTACCCGGTGTGCCAGTTGCTGTACCTGGTTCATCGACTGGGTCTCGGTTAGGGAATAACGCGTCGTAATACTTTAGAACGTTATCGGGTGCGTCTTTTCGTGAAACTTGTCGAAGCCGGGGCATAACTTTTCTCCTTGATGGTTATCTATTGAAATACAAGATATTCCCCCAGCTGTCAAAGGAATTGACAAACTTTCTTCCCGGCACCTATGATGCCTATTCATCCATGAATTCGCTCGTGTGAGTCTGACGTTGCACTCGCCGAAGCAGTTAGTTGCAGTAGAACATACACCGAGAGGACGCACGCAATGCCCAGCAATGACAAGTTTGAGTTTCGAGGGATCAATCATCTCGCCCTGGTATGTCGAGATATGAAGAAGACAGTTGAGTTCTATACCGAAGTCCTTGGTATGCCTTTGACAAAAACGGTTGTTTTACCAGGTGGTGGTGGTCAACATTTTTTCTTTGATTGTGGCGGTGGCGATCAGTTGGCCTTCTTCTGGTTTCCAACCGCGCCTGACGCTCAACCCGGCGTCACTCATGCGGCAAGCCTGGTAGCAAAAGGTGATATCACCTCCGCGCATGCTTCGATGAATCACGTGGCCTTTGATGTTCCACTTGAGAAGATGGACGAGTATAAAAAGAAACTCGATGATGCCGGCATCGATTCCACCGATGTCTATCATGACGATTCCGAAATAGGCATCAGCCAGGAAGTTAACGAGACCACGTTTGTAAGATCGATTTATTTCAAAGATCCCGACGATATTTTACTCGAATTTGCCTCCTGGACGCGCGAGCTAACTGAGGCCGACGTCAATGTTGAGCCCATGAGCGCTGCTAGTTGACGGCTGTTATCCTCGGATACGTTCCGGCAAATGTTTATTTGTTTGGGTAATCGGTTACGCCTCGCAAGTTCAGCTCTGAGAGACATCAGCCTAAGCCAGCGTAAATAGCCATCACGCTGGTAAGTTGGCCATGGAAAAACCGTGCTTGAGTCATTGCGACATTTTGGTTAGTGTGATTGTGGTCTGAGACTAAACGTGCGGACCAACTGTAACGGTAATGAAGTTCTGAGGTAGTACCTAATAATAAAATAATAAGGAGTCCTTATGAGTTTTAATCAAATTGTACCCGCGCTCGGTATTCTGGTGGCAATTATTTCAGCATTTGTCCCGCTGGAGTGGTGGCCTTTAATACTGCTGGTTATAGGGTTAGTGTTTGGCTTTGTAGCTCAAGAAAAAGACCCAGTAACCGGTGTTCTGGTGATTGTTACAGCGGTTGCATTACCAACCATCGCTGATAGTTTGAATGCGATCCCTATGATCGGGTCTTATCTAGACACCATCTTCACCCATTTCGCCATCGTAATCGGCGGCCACGCAATTGCTAATTTAGTTTTGGATCTGAAAAACAGGATCATGCCCGCGGACGCTTGATTCAGCACAGGATCAGGCATCAACTTGATGCCTGATCCTGTTTTTAGCATTGTTTTACCCTGAAGTGGCTATCAGCCACGCTGACCATCCTCTGGCCGGCACAGCGTTTTTTGTCCTGATCTCCGGTGTTAGCCTATCGAACCGCGCACAAATTGCGTGTACTCTTGCAACGACATAAAACGACATAAAACGACGCAGAATTATTCGAGGAGATTCAGAGCATGAGTTCCATCCCTGTCGAATTTGACCCCACCCACATCAGTTCACAATCTAGCCCTGACGCTCAGATGTATCACGCAGAGTTATCATCGAAAGACCCAATGAAATCAGTTCTTAAGGACAACCCTGAAATCTATTTCGTACCGCCGAAGCGAAGCCGTGAATGGGGGGAATGGGAGTTCAAACCAGGCTCATATTACGACACCACTATTGGTTCGAAACATGCCTATTGGAAAGACGAGGATCTTCCAAAAGCCACCAAGGACATAAAACGCCTGCGGTCCGACATGCTGAAGTGGGGATACTGCAAAATTGAAAATGCACTTTCTGATCATCAGGTGGCCATTATTAGGCAGCGCGTTCTTGAGCAAGCAGAAGGCGAAAGGCTTGCCGGTATCGCGCAAAAAACCCCGAGCGGACAAAACATCAATTGCTGTGTCAACAAAGGACGGTGCTTCGAAGGACTAATAGAGCAACACCCATCCGTAGTCCAAGGGGGCGGATTGGTAGAACAACTGGTCACAGAAGCGCTGGGACCTAACTGGATATGTACGTCTCTTATCGCCTCAATCTCTTTGCAGGGCGGAGTACCACAGGCTTTACATCAAGATCAGGATATCGCGCTTGATTCAAGAAGCCCGTTAACGATTAATATACTTACGCCGATCACCGACATTGACGAAACCAACGGTGGAACGCTTGTTATCCCCGGCAGCCATCTTGTCTTGTCAGCCGCGGTTCGAAATCAAAACCCTGTCGGCAAACTGCCGCCAGCGATTAATATTGATGCAAGGGCGGGCACCATGATCATCACTGATGGTCGACTGTTACACGGCACGGGTGTTAATCACACAGCGTTGCCCCGCATCGTTATGCTCAACGGTATGCAGCATCCCTTAATAAGGCAGCAGGAAAATTGGATGCTGTCAGTCAGACCTGAAGTGCTAAAACGAGCGAGCCCGAAACTCCTTCAGCGCATGGGATATCAAGCAACGAATGCTGCACAAACCAATGAAGGTCACGGGTTCGGCGCCAGAGGCTTGATGGAAGAGGCTGCCGGTTCTACCGTGGATTTTCGGTTAGCGGCTGATAGCGGCGAATACCACCGTGTCGGTGAGCTGGGGCCAAATTCTACAAAACAAGAACTCAATGCTTCCTTTACCTTACGGGATGTCGTCAGCAAGGCCCGGGCTAGCGGCCAGAGCGCACCGGTGGGTATCGGTGGAGCGAAAATAAACCCCTAACCGCAGCACATTATCAGCCCTTCAGTATGATTAGGACTGCTCCGGGATTTCTGCTCGGCCCTCTTTCTGAGCCAAAATCTGAGCCTGAACCTCTGCAACTTTCTCTTCGGTTAGCGGGTAGTTCCAGAATAGCGGCATGGCAACGAATTTGAATAACGCCGGGATAATCGAATAGGTAACGGCCAACATCAGCAGCGAGAACGGCGTGTTGGTCGTGTCTCTTGGATCTGCTAGGGAATCAAACCCCCAGAACACGACGAGACCGGTACCTATAAAAAGCCCCAGGGCATAAGCAAGTTTTCGCGTCATCGACCAAATAGAAAAATAGGCTCCGCCTTGACGTTTACCTGTCATGCTTGAATCAACATCAACCACATCAGCCGCCATCGCATAAGGCAAGGCTGATAGTGCACCAATTGAAGATCCTTTCAGGCACATGATGACAATAAAAAACAGAAACTTACCGGTCGGAATACCTTCAAAATAGGCAACTGATGATGCGTAGGCTTCTTCCGGCAGAAAGGTCAGCAGGTTCGAAATCTGAAAGGCATCAAACCAAACCAGGGGCGCAATAGCGATCAGCGGAATTAAGGAAGCCCATAAAGCATACCAACCGATCGCAACCATCGTCGCCCTATGCTTGCCTATCCGGCGAGAGAGTTTGAACCACAGAGGAATGGCGATAAGTTGTGACAAAAAATACGGCGCCAGATAGAACCCGAACAAATCACCTGCAAGCAGGACGTGTTTCACAAAAAAGAAACTTAAGGTGTTGGTCATCGCCGCGCCAATCGTCGAGAACAAAAATGCAATCACCAGGCGCCGATAAGGTTCGTTCTTCCATACGTACTTCAAACTGTCTCTTAGCGAAAGGTCGTCTTTTTTGGTCTCGGTAACCTTGAACTCAGGTACCGAGAACACGGTGTTGATCACCAGGATCGGCATAATGATGGCTATCGCCAGAGACAAAAAATACACAGCGTCCGTAGGTTTGCTGTACCCGAAAAAGAAGATGATTGCGGGCGTGAACGCACCAACCAGCGATCCCGTGACCGAAAAGCCCTCGCGCCAACTGGTCACCAGTGTGCGCTCGTGATAATCAGGGGACAATTCTGCCCCCCATGCACTGTAAGGAACATCCTTGATGGTTGAGCCCACATAGGTAACGACCAGCATCATCAACATCCAGGGGTAGCCAGAGCTAAAAGTTAAACCAAGCAGGCTCACCTCGCGAAAGGTGATCGGTGGGATGAACAACATGCAGATGCCAAATATGTAGATCGGCATACCTAACAGGACGAACGGTTTTCGTCTCCCCCAGCGAGTTCTAAGCCGATCGGACAGAAATCCGACGATCGGATCAGTGACCCCATCAAAAACTCGAGCTAGAACAAGAACGAGCCCCACAAAAGCAAGACCGAGACCGAACCCTTCGCTATCTGCATAAACGGCGGGCAAGTAAACGGCCATCGGAAGTCCGACCATCGCCAATGGCATGGCCGGCGCGCCATAAGATGCAAGCATCCATGAGTTCAATACGCCCGGCTTGTATTCTTTCACCTCTAGCCCTTTATCCAATGGCTCACCTCTAAGATATTACAGCAAAATACTCATATGAATCCTTTCCGGTCAACGGTTATGGCAATGTGCTGCTTTCCGGTAGCCCCTTACCTAGAGGCACCTTGAAACCGGTTTGTTTACTACCAAGAGCCAGGCTCTAGTTTAGTTCAGGCTGCAACGATGTTCACACAAGACTCATCGTCTGAGGGTCGCTGGCAACAATGTCTCGAAAAGGAATCTGTAGACCACGAGCCGTTTACCTGGTCTAAGGTTTCGCCTGAACTTTTCGACCAGACGGGCTCCATAAGACCAGACGCCCTGTTATCTTTTCTTCCACACGATAAGCACTAATTTACTAGCTTGCAGCTATCCCTATAGGCGCCCAGGCCATCAGAGATGAATCTCCTTCGAAAGTGTTGTGGACCAGGTCGACACCTGCTGCAATCGACAGCTCCTTGTATTGCATCCACGACAGAACATCCACGATTGGCGTTCCTGGCCCTTCATCAAACTGTAAAGGACCATAGACATTCGCCGTGTAGATTAGATCTTCATCACTAACACGTTGGGTTTCTTCATGACGCGCACCGGCCGGCTCGTAAAACCAAACGCCTGGGCCATATCCCTCAGGCGGGCCAGCTCGATAACCAATACGACCGTTAAGTACCATGAAGTCCGCGGCACCCAAATGATAGTGAGGTCCCGCAACACCATTGTGTCTTACGATCAGCGACGTGATACCTGTTTCTTCACTCACTCTTAGCACCTTTAGCCCCATATCCGGCACCGAGGGATTTTCGATCCAGGGGATCGCCCGAGTATCCACAAAATGTGGGTGCACACTGCGGCCTACATCTGCAATATTCTCTGCCTCCGAGACGAGTGCTTTGGTGTCCGTTCCGGCAATTGCTAGCGGTTCTGCCTGCCCCTGATAGGCAGGCGGTCTTTCCTGCATGCACTCCGCCAATGTATTGGGGACTAACGTCACACCTTGTTCCTTAGCAGCTGCCATCAGGTCGAGCGCTGTCAGGATACTGGAGACGCCACCATTTTCGTTAAGAAAGGCCACAGCGCCATAAAAATTGCCGAGAAACTCAACATCCTCGGTAGCAATAAACCTGTCTACTTTCGCATTTGCGGGAATGTAACCCCAGGTACCTGGCTCAAGAGTTCCCGCCATGGGGCCCTCCGGGTAGCTCAGCGTGCCAGAAAGCACAAGCATATCCATTGCACCAAGGTACACGAGATTCTTTAGCTCTGTCCCGCCCTTTACCTGAATCACCGCACTGAACATGCCGCTTTCGCTACTGGCACGCAGTGGTTTTATCGCCATGCCTGGTGCTTGAGGCAAGGTCATCCATGGGATGTCATTGGTATCCACTCCGCCCTCAATACCTGTGGGGTTAAAGTCTGGGTTGTAGCCTGCGTTCATATTGACCTGCCTCTATTAGTCGACACTGCTAAGGTGCCAGAGTTGTGGGGGAAGAGTAAAGAGCCGGCATAAATAAAAACGACGCGTCATTTGCCATCAGTGAACGTGCTCGGTCCATTTCAGAAAGGTACCCGTATCTACAATCGCCATTTTACTGATGACTTCGCGGACTCCTTCGGTACTACCTCTTCAGACATAGCATATCTCCGCCATCTGTTTGTCATCGGATTTACCCAAGGTGTAAAGTGCCGGACAATCAGCCATTCAGATAACGTATATGACTCATTCGAAAGGATTACCAGGATTACGCGGCACCGATCATTTAGGCATTACAGCACCAGACTTCGATGAAGCCGTCGATTTTTTTACCCATGTTCTGGGTTTAGAACCTTTCTATGAAATGGGCCCTTTTGAATCAAATGAAGATGACTTTATGCTTGACATGTTAAACGTCAGTCCCCGAGCAGTGATCCGACGTGTTAAACAATTTCGTTGTGGCTCTAATACAAACATTGAGCTTTTCGAATACGAGAGCCCGGACCAGCGACGTGAAATGCCTAAAAACAGCGATTGGGGCGGGCACCATATCGCGCTCTATGTGGATGACATAGATGTCGCTATGGATCATCTAAGGGCACACAAAGTAAGGCTCATGCCCGGAGGAGGAGGCCCAACTATAAAAAATGGTCCGGAAGCGGGACTTCGGTCTTGCTATTTTCTGACCCCCTGGGGCATGCAGATGGAGCTCATTACCTATCCAGATGGAAAAGGCTACACCAAAGATACGGACCGAAGACTATGGGATCCACGGAGTTGATCTCCGAGGGATTCAGACAGCGTCTTCCGTAAGGAACATGAATTGCTTGCGGAAACTTTCCTCCCCTGTAATCAAACTTCTCCTTACCCAATATCTGATTTCGGCAAAAACTCCGAATCAGCCGACAGTTCCTGACACTCTATTCGCGGAAGTCCGCTTCCAGGTAAATGAGCCGCGCGTTACTTTCTGATTGCGTCAATTTGTTCCAGGCTGGTGGCTCTGGGAGTGGGGCCCATACCAAAATCGTAGCTGGCACCTGTGTCCCCGCCCGGCCCCTGGTTGATGACATGACGAATAGCCAGATCAAGATCTTCAACCTTCATCCCATTTTCAATCATCTGCGGCGCGAATTCGCGGAGCATCGGCGTATCAGTCGCACCAAAGCAAAGCCCGTTAACACGGATACCCATTCCCTTGAGTTCCTCTGCCCAGCTTTCAGTCAACCGCCAGAGCGCGAACTTCGCGCAATCGTATCCTGTGGCGGGACCACCAGTTAAGTAGAATCCCGGGCGGACATGATCTGTCAGAATATTAATGATATTTGACGTGCCGGATTTTTCCAGCAAAGGTACAGCGGCAGCAGTACAGTAAAACGCACCCATCGCACACGAACCCATCGCATTATCGAACGCTAGGGTTTGAGTGTCCCAGTCAGAGGAGGTCAATTTGGTGTCACCGTACACTGCGGCGTTATTCACGAGCAGGTCGATGTGATCAATTTTCCCTTTTAGATCATCAAAAACAGCACGTACAGCTTCCCGATCACTGATATCGCAGGTATAGCTGTGGCAGGTACCACCAGCAGATTCAACCTGTGAGTGCGTCATCTTGTTCTCGGCCGTGTCTATATCCAGCGCAACAATCGTGGCGGACTCTTTCGCCCAGCTTGTTGCCACCTCACGGCCAATACCCACCGCGCTACCTGTAACAAAAACAACTTGATTCACGACACTATTCCATTTGTGAGTCCTGTGAAGATACACGGTGATTAGCATCAGGTGAACCTTTATGTGTGCTTGAAGCACCTAAAAAGCCAGGCTGAAATTTTCCGTAAAGGTGCAGGAGCCCAGCCCAGGTGGACGGGCGCCCGAACCCAGACCTGTATACCAATCGGTAACCACCTGCCCTGCTGCGCCAACATCGACTGAAACAATACCCACCGAAACAGTGCCCACAAAAACAATCCCCACAAAAACAATGCCGAAGGGTCTTTCGATATACAGGGACGCTCTGATTTTGTCTGTTCTGATGGAGACGAAAAGCTTATTCCACAGGTTTCAAAACGCAAACTGTGGCACAGGATGCTATTGCCGGCAGGAAAGTTTATGAGAACTAAGACTGTGCATTGTTGTGGAAAACCGCATCCAAAAAAAGAGTAAAATTCTCACTATGCAAGACGATACTCAATATTTGAAACCGTCATCATCGGCACCGGATTTTCAGGTTTACTAGCGGCGATACGGGGGAAAAGAAAGTACTATTGATGTTAGAAGCAAACTTCAACGCGAATATATGACAAAAATGAAAAATGCCATGAAACCAACCGTCTGGCAAAACGGCAGCTGCGAACCCTTCTTTAGGAAAGGTAAGACTGGAGAGGTGATTACTCTGTCACCCGAATCCATGGTCAATTTCATTTTTTCGCGGAAATGGTTTCATTCAAGAGATTACCAATAATTGAAGTAGGCCCCGATCAGCTATCCCGGTTCAGCTATCAAGGATACAGATCAGTCTTTCCTACATGGCCTCGCACATAGCAATTGTGTATCAGTGGATTACCATCTCGTTTTCCCTATTCACTCAAGAAGATTCAAACCCTTCGGAAAAGTCATACTTGAAATGCGGGTCGCCTGTGACACTGCCATCCGCGTGAACAATGTGTGTTTCCGGGCTGGCTATGTCCAAAAAGTCCTGAACCGTAAATAGTCCCAGAATTTCGCTGTTCGGGTTCGGCTCAACATGATTCTGCAAAAGGACTTCGCTGTCACTCTCGAAGATACCACGCGCCTCAAAGCCTTCCGGGCAATCGCTGAACGGCGTATGAAATGATCCTGGCGCCTCATAGGAAAACATGCCGTTGTCGACGCGGTTAGTACCCTCACGGTAACCAAACCAGCCTTTGGTCGTAAACGACATCGCTCGACAAATATGAAAGTGGGAAGGAAAGTCAGGCGCACCCGGGTCCATGCGGAATGCGTAGGCCACTGTGTTCGTGGGCACATGAACCGTTAGCGCCTTAAAGTAAGATCCTTCAGCGACCTCTACCCATTCAAGGTCATTCGCCTGAATATCGGCGGTAATTCGATCGAGTTGAGCAAATCCAGAGCCCATAGCCATACCTTTTTTGAGTGAAATATTACGCCCATCAAGCACCATCGGCGAAAAATAGTAAAGTCCGTGATGTTCGTAAAAACTTTAGTGCGTTCCCCTGCGGCTGCTTGATTAATTACCCGCCAAAAGAATCCGACTAGCGCCAGGCCTAAAGATGACCAGGTTGCTTATCGCTTGCGCTGCGTATTTCGCTCCCCACGAGGCAGGTCAACACCTATTCCCTGCAGGGAACAGGTTCACGCGGCGGGCCTTAGGAGAACGGGATTCATAGAGTTTCATATGGTTAGCCTTGTTGTTTTACGGCTGGATCAGATTCCAACGCTAAAACGTTGCCCGTTGCTGAAAAACCAATTTCCCCGCCTGCGGCTAGTCGAGTACAGTCAGTTGATGCTTATGTAGGTCATAAAAATGGCTGAAAATTCATTGGGCTTACAGTGGCAAACTCGCACCAACATAGCGAACTGAGGAGTTGGTAATGACTATTTCATTAATCGGGGCCGGCTACGGTCGTACAGGCACGCTTTCCCTCAAGTCAGCGTTAGAGACATTGGGCTACAACAAATGCCATCACATGATCGAGGTCATACGAAATCCTGGCGAACCGGAAAAATGGTTACAGGCAATTGATGCAAAAACCGTTAACTGGGAAAGCCTGCTCGAAGGGTATGAAGCCACTGTCGACTGGCCGGCCTGCCACTTCTACCAGGAGTTGGCAGACTATTACCCAAAAGCAAAAGTACTACTAAGCATCAGGGATCCGTTTGAGTGGTTCGAAAGCATGTCTGCAACGACACTTGGCGTGATACGAAAAAGAATGCAGGCAAGTAATGCCGGTCAGCCAAAAAACCTGGGGACCGAGCTCGTCGTCAATGCAGCTTTTGGTGGAGAGATTGATGATGCTGAACACGCCATCAGAATGTTTAACCAGCATACGAAAGAAGTCGTGGATACCATTGATCCGGATCGATTGTTGATCTACAACGTTCTCGAGGGCTGGGAGCCGCTTTGCCAATTTTTGGATAAACCAGTACCTGATGCCGCCTTCCCACGCGTAAACTCCCGAGATGAGTTTGAAGAAATATTTTTTGGCAGTAGTCTTAAGAAAGATTAGATAGACACCTTTGCATGGAACCAGTTGGTAAAATATGACGATAACTTCATTGGAAGGTAAGACGGTCCTGATCACCGGGGGCGCAAGGGGCATAGGTAAAGGCATCGCGAGGGCCTGTCTTGGAGAGCGTGCGCAGGTTGTTATCACCAACCTGGATATTGCCGTCGGCAAAGAAACCGAGGAGGAGCTATCCAGCCAGGGTTCAATCCGAGCCATGCGCTGTGATGGTACCGACCGCCTGGCCGTCGACGAACTTATGGAAGACGTCTGGGCTAATGAAGGCCCAATAGATGTGGTGTTCAGTAACTCCGGTCGTGGTTTCAGCGCCAGCACGCTGGAAGCGTCGATGGAGGATGTAAACGACATCTTCTCAACAAACTACAATTCGGCCGTTAATCTGGCACAGAGTTACATTCCCAGGATGATCGCGCTTGATCGTCCTGGGCATATTATGTTTACAGGCTCGGAACACTCGGTCGGACTACCCGCCGGTAACGAAGGGCTGAATTTTGGCTTCTACGGTGCGACCAAGCATGCACTACTTGCGCTGGCAGAATGGCTGAGAGCTGACCTTCAACAGACGTGTATGTCCGTCAGTTTGTTGATGCCTGGCCCGGTTCTGACAGAAAGCCTGGCGGCTACGTTCAAAATCCTCGAAACAGATCCTGAAAACCAGCAGATTCGGCAGCAGTTCAGCAAAGAGGTAGAAGCCCTACTCCGCGAGCGCATGATCTCGACCCAGCAATGCGCCCAACTCGCGCTCCAGGGTTTGAAGCAAGGCCTGTTTTACATACCGACCCAGTCTTACATCAAATCAGACATTGACCGCCGCCATGAGGAGCTCGAACGAGCGTTTTTCGTATTGGACGGCGGTCAGTGAATTCAATATTGAAAATTACTTAACGTTTGTTTGCCCACCATCGACCGGAATCATTTGCCCGGTGATAAAACGCGATCCATCACCCGCGAGGAACACCATAACCGGTCCTAAATCCTCGTCGGGATCACCGTACTTCTGACCCATGGCGATTGACTGATGATTCTGCCAGTAGCTCGCGGTTTTATCATCCTCTGTCATGGTCGCCATCGCTTCCTCGTACATCGGCGTCGCCATCGCAGGAAGAATAGCGTTTACTCGAATATTATCCTTCCCCCATGTTCCTGCGGCAGTCCTGGTCCAGGAATGAACAGCGCCCTTAGCGGCAGAATAGGCAGCAGCGCCGGGCTCCGGCCTTTGCCCAGAGATAGAACCGAAATTTAAAATTGAACCACCACCCGAATCCTTCATATAACGAGCCGCAACCTGGTTCGTTAACATCGTGCCGCGCACGTTAACTGCAAACATTAGGTCCCAATCTTCGACGGTAACATCGCCGGCGTCAGATCCCCGCTGAATTGCGGCAGGATGCGCAAGTACGTCAAGCCCACCCATTGCTGCAACAGCTTTCGCAAAAACCGATTCAACGCTGGTTTTATCCGAGACATCAACGTGCATATAACCCGCCTTACCTGGGCCTGATTTAGTCGCCTCACTGGAGACTTCGGCTCCAGTGTCATCGGTAACATCCATACCAATAACATGGGCACCTTCACGAACATACGCTCGCAAAGTCGCCGCACCCATACCACGGGCTGATCCCGTCACAATAATTCGTTTACCTTTTAAGTGCATGTTCTAAAAACCCTCTAAAATTCATGATGTTCAAAGTATCGCTCAGTCAAATTGATCATACGGCTTAACCCAAATTAGACTTAATAGGGTCAGAATCAAAAAGGGCCCAGCTAAAGTGCCGGGATAAGATTGATTCAATTCCGAATTGAGTTTACTCTTTTTAAAAATAAACAGGGTTTGGCACTATGTCTGAAAATCGATTTTCTATCGTTGCTGACAAGCACGAAATTGAAACGTTACAACGGCTTTATGCAAAGGCTACGGACTTGATTGGTCACGGCACAAAAGAAACATTTGAGGAAGGTAGAGAAATCTACCGCAGCATCTATACGGACGATGTTGATATCCGCACAGCGAATACAGGCGATGACCCTTTTGTTGCCAAAGGTCCTAACGCCTGGGCTGACGTTTGTCGCGAGGCACTGAAGGACTACACGGGCACACAGCATTTAATAGGCACACAGCTTACTGAAGTTAATGGTGACGAAGCCCAGATGGAAAGTTATCTGAATGCCTGGCACAAAAACCCCGATCTAACCGTCTACTACTTCCTGGGCACCTATATTTCAAAAGCACGGCGGATGCCTGAAGGCTGGAAAATCTGCGATATGACATTACGCCTCGATACGAGTGGCACTGTACAAACAACCTAACTTAAAGAACTCGGGGTATGGTGAGAGGAGTAACCACCAATGAGGAAAGTTGAAATCACTCGAGAGCCAGTTGAGCTCTACAAAATTCTGAAATTCGAAGGGCTGGTTACCACCGGTGGCGAGGCTAAATTACTGATTGCCGACGGACAAGTGACCGTCAATGGTGAGATTGAAACCCGTCGACGGAAGAAGATTGTTAACGGCGATGTTATTGAGTTCCGTGGCGAGACATTGCAGATGCAATTGGTATGATTTAATTAAGAGGGTCAGAAACCCTCTTAACGCAAGCTTGCCGATATCCTGACCCAGTTACTTGGTAATATCGCTAGACGGCATTAGATCCGACGGGGAAAGCGATGTGCACGCTCATCATATTGTCTTCGCGCAGTTTCTTGATCGGCTGATAGTCTGGGGCTTACCTGAACCCGCGATAGGCATCTACAGATGGGAATTGCGACAGGATCATCGACTGGCGGTTGAAGCTACCGCGAAGCACCTCAAACTTGTCGCCAATGAGATACGCAGCGATTTCGCCAGTCAGATTTGGCTTGTTCCGCGACGGCGGATTTCTTGGTGATTTTTAAACATCATTCTCTACCGAACTCTTCAGCGCAACTCTTGCCGAGCCTATGGCTATCGATCGGCCGGTCTCGTCAATCTGTGCAAGTTCCAGATCAACCACCATTTCATCCTCGACATGATCTAGCGCTATGACTTTACCACTGGCTGTTAACAGTTGATCTTTGAAAAAGGGCCCCCGAAGCTTCGCCGAGACTGAAACAATGCGGCCATCATCACCTATCCAGGCTCTTAACATGGCATGAAAAAATGCCAATTGAAGCGGCGCCATTGCAAAGGGCGCGGGGAACCCTTCTGCCTCAGCCACCGCATAGTCCCAATGGTGTGCAGCAAATTCATCATTAACTGCAGCAAACCGATTCCAATGTTCAATCGTACCCTTACGCTCAAACACTGGCAGCTGTTCACCAACCGCTAGTTTATCGATACGAGTCATATTGCACTCCCAAGCCCCTGCCTTTCCCAAACACTGCATCAATATCTGACAAACACCGACTCTGTGGTGCGGATCCACGCATCAGATTGGTTATGCCATTCGTTAGACAGCGTCGTGTAGAGCATGTGCCCCATCCGCCCATCGCGCTCAAAATATTCACTGATGCGGACAACCGAGCGAATAACATCACCGGGGCGAATCCGGACCCACCCATGCTGCTCTCGAATTTCAGTCAGTAAAATCGCTTTGTATTCGGGTGGTTGTACGCCGAGTTCATCTTCACTAAAAGCGGTCTGGGCAACTTTCGGGTCAGTCAGCAATGGCTTCGCTGTACTCCACGCAAACGGATTGAATTCTTCAGGCGCGACGATGCAGCCAAACTGAGTAGTAGCTGCGTAGTCCTCGTCCCAAAATTGTCGTGGTGGGAGCTCAGGATAGTAAACCGCGATGGCCCACTTACGAATGTCAGAAATGGCAACCGGATGAGACGTGGATTCGCGCATAACCACACCCACGATGTTTCGCATATCATCAGTCACTATACTTTTGGTTAATGAACCCTCGGTCTTAGAACTATCGATCTCAGAACTCTCACCCATTAGTCGCTCCCGCTGCCATGTCGCACAAACTATTTATCACCCTCGTGTGTGCGCTCTTGGATTGGATCCTGGGAACTCAGCCGGTGGCTTACGGTCGCGCGGTTAATGCTCATCCATATACACATTTCAGGATCAACATCATAGACTTCGCCTTCTATCCAACGGCCAATACCATCGAACAGACCCACCGCACCGTCAGGCCTCGTTACCCTGACCCGATCAGGTCCATCCGGTGTGTACACGGCGCCACTAAACCCATGCCGGATACCACCTTGTAACTTATTTTTTGACGTCATGACTTCACCGGTCCACGCTCTATATAGGCCTCAATTAGATCGTGACGCCAGCGGATCAAAGCTTCCTGATATCGGCTCAACATGATTCCATCACGTCGTAATACTTTTAGCCCATCGTGCACGCGCGCCATATTGAAAGTATCCTGCTCCGCCACCATGGCCAGCTTCTCAAGCTCAGCAACGTCAGTCCATGGATCGTCTGGCCCTAAATGCACCACCTTTGCTGGCGGAGGGCGCTCTCCCTTAAAAGGGGCTAGATACATGATTTCAAAAATGCAGGTTTCATGATCATCACCGTTAGGTCGAAACCGGTAAACAATTCGATTGAACGCGCCCCAGGGGTGAAAGTTGGGAAACACCATGTAATTCCAGGCATCCAAAAATTCAGCATCAGTGAGTTCATCGACTCGGTCACCAAAGGTTGCACGAAATCTTTCGCGACCAGCCGCCGATAACACGCCACGTAACGTATCACCCTCTCCAAAGGACACGGGCAGCGGTTCGCCATCACGAACATCCAACGCATCACGCAGCATCTCTTCTTCCGTCGGTGTGTACTTTAGCATTGGGCAGGGGATACCTTTGGGCGACAGTTCCCTGGCCGTATTACCCCAGAAATCAATCTGGCTCTGAGGATCGCCGGTGTAGGTGACAGCCTGCGGGTGCGTGGCATTGACATGATAGCCTTCGGTAAAAGCCTCATTGGCAATCTTCCAATTACAACGAATAGTGCGTGACACATGCGCAGCCAAATAACGATTGTCAAAATCCCAGCGTGCAAAGTGCTGTTGAATTTCCGAGCCTAGAAATTCGTCCAGCGATTCACAGTTGGCGTCTGGGTTAATGAACACAAAACCAGCCCAAAGACCCACCTTAACTTCAGGCAACGACAAGTCGCGCTCAGCGGCCTGTGGGAAATCCCATTCAGCGGAAATCTGCTTAAGCTCGCCATCAAGGTGCCACGCCCAACCGTGGAATGGACAACGAAATTCGCTACAGCGGCCATCATAAGTCTTGAGCAATCGCCCCCGATGCAAACACGCGTTGGGGTAGGCCTTGATCTCGCTGTCACTCACCCGGACAACAAGGTATGACTGATCCGCAATATCGTAAACAATGTAGCTTCCCACATGAGGAAGATGCTCCTCGCGACACGCGAACTGCCAAACACGACTCCACAATCTTTCTTTTTCAAGTTCATGCCAGTCGCGGCTCAAGTAATGGCTTTTGGGAATGTCATCGAAGCCATTGAGATAAGGGGATTCTGCCCTCAAATAGTCAGGCACAGGGCGCGAATCTGTGTCGAGCACATCCTGCCAGGTTGGGCCTGGACTACGACCTAACGGCAGTTCATCGTTCAATTTGCTATCGATTTTAGTCATGGTGTAAGTCTTTGCTTCCTTCTTCTTTTTAGCCGGCAATTAATCCAACATACTTTTACTGGGACCAGTCGGCGAGTTTTTGAACAGAGAATAGCTATCGAAGCTGATTTTTTTGTCGGGTATCACTTCTATTGCCAAACGCCCGGGCGAATTTGCTAGGTGTTGCGCAAAACTCAAGGCTTCGTCAGAACCAGCGGGACGCACCGCATTAGCAAGCTCTGTGTTCATCCACGCATTGGTCTCTGCGTCTTCATGCAGCACCGCTGTGCCCTTATAGGTAATAGCCTGACTGATTCCAATGTCTGTTCCGCGACTGGTAATAGCAACGGCAACTCTTGGCCTGGCCCTGATTGCCGGAATACGTGCGCGCTGCTTTGTCGCTGTTAACCAGATGCTGCCTTTTCGCCAGACGAAATTCATGATGACCCCGACCGGCTCGGCTTGGGAGTTAGTCCACATAAAAGTACATTCAGTCTGCTTCTTGAGCAAAATTTCTTCCCGCTCGTCCGTCAGTTCGTAAACCCTCACATCAGCGTAGTTACTAACATAATCGCCCGTTTCTTCAGCCGTCATAATCTGTATCCCAGCACAACTAGCATTGATATATTCTCTTTGTTCATCTTCGCCAAAGGTACCTCTGGTAATCAGCAATAACAAGGTAGCGATCTGCTCACCGGAACCTCGTATGCGAGCAAATTGATTTAACTTGCGAGATTGCCTACCCTCGATGCGATCATCCAAGGAAAATCAACAATGCATGCTTCTATATTTGGACCGGTTATCCAGCACGCCTTCGCAGTGCGGGACATGAACGCAGCCCTTGCTTACTGGATAGACGTCATGGGTGTGGGACCGTTTTATCGGATCGAAAACGCGACCTACAAACATGCCCTGTATCGTAATGCTCCCGCGACACCAGAGTACTCGGTTGCCCTTGCATACTGGGGTGAAAACCAGATTGAACTGGTGACTCCTACCTCTTATAAGCCAAGCATCTACAAGGAATTTCTGGACGAAGGCCATGAAGGTCTACTGCATCATATGTGCGTGACCGTTGAGAATATGGACGAGTTCCGGCTCAGCGTTGATGCCAGCAAATTCGAAACACTTGCTGAACTGGCGCTAGATCCAGCAGGGCACGTCCTCTACCTGCGCGGTGCCGGGCAGCGATGGCCGTTAATTGAGGTTGGTGAGTTCCCGCCTGCCATCTACGAGCTGTTCAACCGGGTTAAATCAGCGTCCGAAGGATGGGATGGGCGTGACCCTATTCGCACCATTTAGGCATGGTGAAAAAACAGACTCCGACATAGTTCGGTCAGGTTGATTGGGTCGTTGGTGGCCTGGGCATTATGCGCAACAAATGCCCCGACCAAACCAAAAAGCTTCCAATTTAGGACGCTAGCTTTTCAAACTGCACTTCCGGGAAACCCGAATCTACCGAAGAGCGCATCAGATCGTAGTAGACGTTTGCGCCTCCAAAGTAGATAAGCACCCTTGGGGCTCTGTCCTCTATGTTTGCGCCCATCATCCAGGAATGTACCTTATCACCCTGAGCCATCAGTGTTTGCTCGTGAATTTCGGCAACGTGCTGCACCCAATCATCTTCCGCCTTTTGTTGTGGTTCACAGAGATCATATCCCTCGCTTTCCATCTTCTTAACACAATCAACGATATACGTAATGTTCTGCTCAATAGAGGTCGGCAGATTAGCAAAAGGCGCCTGTGGGCCTGTGATCATGAATAGGTTCGGGAACTCGGCAACAAACACACCCAGAATGGAGCTAGACACCTTATCCCATTTGTCTCGAAGCAACCGGCCATTACGCCCGCGAATCGGCAGCGCTTCCTGCGCGCCTGTATAGGCCTGAAAGCCGGTTGCCAGGACGATAATGTCGAACTCGTATTCGTTCTCTGTGGTACGAATTCCGGTTTCTGTAAACTCGACAATCGGTTCCCGGTCGTTGATGTCCACCAACTTGACGTTGTCGCGGTTGTAAGCCTCGAAGTAATTGTGATCAAGCGGCGGCCGTTTGGCGAAGAACGGGTAACCTTTCGGCGTGAGCATTTCTGCAACTTCAGGATCCTTAACCCTCTCCTTCATTTTGTTGATGACGAAATCACCCGCGACCCTGTTGGACTCAGGATCTCCCAGCAAATCATCAAAAGTCTCAAACACAAAGCGAAAGCTACCCCGAGGCCAGTGCTCTTCCAATATCTTCTGTACTTCCTCTGGCGGTGTATCAGCGATAGTCCGTCCTACGGGACTATCGAATGCCATACCAAAAACATGATTGCGACATTTGGCAATGATGTCGTCATAGTTTTCTTTGATTTCCTTTTCCCATTCCGGCGTCATTGGTTTCTGTACGGCGGGCATAACAAAATTTGCAGTACGCTGGAAAACTGTCACGCTTTCCGCCGTTTCGGCGGTCACAGGCAACATCTGCACCGTCGTTGAGCCCGCGCCAATGATACCCACGCGTTTCCCTGTGTAATCCAGTCCTTCCGGCCAGCGCGCGGAATGGAAGCTCTCGCCCTTGAAGTTTTCCATACCCTTGAATTTTGGTATCACCGGCTCAGAGATCATGCCCATCGCACTAACGAAGTACTTGCAGGTGTATTCGTCACCTGACCCAGTTTTAACGAGCCACAACCCACTAGCCTCCTGAAAGTCCGCGCTGACAATTTCAGTATTCAATTGAATGTGCGGCCACATATCGCATTTATCCGCGACGAAATGCATGTACCTAAGGTTTTCTTCCCAACCGGGATAACGCACTGACCACTTCCACTCCTGCAGGATTTCCTTGGAGAATGTCAGGCAGTAGTAGTAGCACTCACTATCGCTGGCGGCGCCAGGATAGTGGTTCCAGGCCCACGTTCCACCAATGTCAGAGGCCTTATCAAATACCTGGATCGATAACCCAGCTTCACGCATGTGGTGAATCAAACCTAGTCCGGAAAAACCGGCTCCTACTGCTATTACGTCGTAATCAGCTTGGTGCTGAGAGGCCATTTTCATTCTCCGTTTGGTGTAGCGCTAGACTAACTAAGATTCAAGGGATAAAAAAGAGGCTGTGTAACAACCTTCCCAGAGCATAGTCTCGAGCGGCTACTCGGTCTTCGCAAAATGTCGGGTAAATCATATGAGAACAGACACACTCTTGCTGTTCGCGTCATGCCGGTTACGCTAGGCTTTGCGCCAAACATTAACGTACACACTTGGAGAAAAATGTCTTGAAGGACTTCAACAATAAAGTAGTCGTCATTACCGGGGGGGCTACCGGCATTGGGTTCTCCTTTGCCAAACGTTTCGGTACTGCGGGTGCCAAAATCGTTATTGCCGGTCGTCGACAGGATAAGCTCGATACTGCCGTCGTCACCCTAGAAGACCTGGGCGTGGAAGCCGCTGGCTTCACCTGTGATGTCAGTGACTATGCACAGGTAGAGGCGCTGGCCGACTTTGCGGAAGAACAATTTGGCGGCGCAGATGTCATCATGAACAATGCCGGGGTACTGATTCCGCCGTCCACGGTCATTGACGCCGACAGGGACCAAGTGCTTCAGATCATGAACGTGAACTACATGGGGGTGTGGAACGGCGCCTCGATTTTCGGCAAGCGTTTCATTACGAGAGGAACACCCGCAGCGATTTACAACATTGGCTCGGAAAATGCGTTCTTCAATATTGTGCCGGGCATGTTCGCCTATGAGAGCGCCAAGCATGGCCTTCATTCCATGACTGACGCCCTACGTGAAGAAGTACCGGATTTCATTGACGTTTCTTTCATCTGCCCGGGCTTCGTGCAATCAGAAATGACGGAGGCAGCCGGCGACATACCGATGGACGTCGAAGAATATATCTCGATTGCCTGGCAGCAGATCCTTGCCGGCGAATACTATGTCGTCTCACATCCTTATAACGTGGTTTGGATCAAGCAGCGCTACGACGAAATGATGAAAGCCTATGAAACTTACGCGCCGCGATATGACGGAGACTGGCAATACGACCCCCGCGCCATGATGGCAAAGGCCGCTCAATCTGCAGAAGACTGACTTCCTTATGCATCTGGTAACGGCGTTCCTTTAAAGATCTAAGAAACACCTATTGGTTAAGCAGTGAGTGGCGTTTTTCAGCGCGAATGGTATCGTGGGTAACTTCTCTGAAGACACCTAATAACATGTTGATCAACCTTTCCGACCGCCATCATGCCTTCGAGGCTAGCTTTAACTTCCGGGATATTGGTGGCTATCCCTCGGCCAGTGGTAAAAAAGTTCGCTGGGGCCAGTATTATCGCGCCGGTCGACAGGACCGAATGACTGAAGGCGATCTAGGCGCGCTTAAGAAACTCAAGATCCGTACGCAAATCGACCTGCGCAAACCCGAAGAAATTCACGACCAGGGGAAAGGGCCACTGTCAGACATGGGCGCGGCACACCACAACATCCCTGTGATACCAGACGGCGGCACTGACACACTGAGTCGTCTTGTCGGCGACACGGGCATTTCCGGCAAACGGTATCTCGGCTATCTGGAATTCGGCCCGGATGCCTGGGTCAGGTTGTTTGATCTCTTTTCAAATGCATCAACCGGACCACTGGTACTCCACTGTACTGCCGGTAAAGACCGAACCGGCGTATCGACTGCATTCCTCTTATCTGTACTCGGCGTCGAACGGGATTGGATCGAAGCCGACTACCAACTCACCAATCGCGATGTCGAAAGACAGGTCAATTTCATAGAGGAACATATCGGTTTACCCGAAGGCATGAGCCGCGAAGACATGATGCGTGCCGCGGGCGTCCCGGAGGATGCTATGGGTGATTTTCTGGACGGCATCGAAGAACGCTGGGGCGGCCCTCTTGAGTATCTTCAGAGTATCGGCATCAGTGACGAAGCTTTCAACAGCGTCAGGGCAAACTATTTGGAATAACCTCTCTAAAGGGTTCCAGGGCGCGAAAGTCTTCCTGGCCCAGTTCCGCAAGCGGAAAGGTTCGTCGTTATAAAGATGCCAGATGTCGCCTAAGTTCAGCCAGTTTGTCACTTGCGTGTTCACCCGTGATCACTGGTCGTTGTCCGATTTTCAGAAGGCGCTTCGCTTCATGAAACAACTGTTCTTCAGTGAGTTGCATTCCCTGATAAATGATCTGCCCCGTCGCGTCCAGCCGGAAAGTCGGGGTTGCTTCTTCGCCACCTGCTACTGATTCAAAGTTTGGGCCTGCAAGACTCTTCAGAAACTCCCTCGAAGCCCAGGGCGCTTTGTTTTCGTATGTGTGCAGAAATTCAGACCCAGCGCCATAGCGAGTCGTGGACGGCGACCATGCCGGTGAAACGACAGAGCCAATAAGCAGGTGCGAAGCATTCTCATGCAGGATCAGCGCTTTCGCAGATCCTGCCGGCGCAATCACGATGGGCCGCTGTCCAATAGAGACGTCATAACCCATCGTAACTTTTTCACATGAACCGTCTTTGGCAAACAGATAGTAATCCACCGGCCCACCTTCAATGAGTATCTGCACGTCATCTGACTCCATATAGTGCAGATGACTTTGTGGCATCGTCCTGGTCAGCATGAAATAAATCACGTTGTTGACAGGCTGCTCACCCAGTTCAACGGCTGAAACATTGACGACCTGAAAAAGACCCGATTCAAGGTTCATTTCCGTGAGCCCAAGCGTGCTCACCAGCTCATTGATTCTGGTTTGCGTCATTGTTGGGGACTCCGGGTTTTCAGATCGACTTTCTTCGGCATAGTCTTCGACAGAGTGCTTACATTTTAGACTCAACAGATATCGTATCAGGCACTCTTATAACTAGCATCCAGAACCCCTATAATCATCCTTATCAATACTCTTAACCCGCTAATCCGAGTTCCCTCTGATTAACTCCCGCCGCGGCGCTGAAAGTCAGTACGCTGAATTTTCTTCATAGAGTAAGGCCAACTCATTTTCTTAAAAGGGTTCTTATGACAAACCGTAACCCAGAAGCACTGCAGGCCTTCGCGGGCAAAGTATCAAACAGCGTCACAGGAGGACTGAACTGCGCCCTGACCATGATTGGCGACCAGCTGGGATTGTATCGCTCACTAGCAGAAAAAGGCCCGATGCAAAGCGGGGGTCTGGCCGAGGCAACCCATCTTTCAGAGCGTTGGGTCCGGGAATGGCTATACCAACAAGCCTGCATTGGCCAGATAGAGTATGACGAGACAGCAGACAGTTTCTTCCTGAGTGAGGAAGGTAAAGCCGTCCTTGCGCAAGAGGATCACCCCGCATACATGGGCGGCATGATCCAATCTGTCGTCGCCATGTTCGACACAGTGGAACATCTGCCTGAGTGTTTTCGTTCCGGCCTAGGCCAAAGTTTTGATGACAAGGGAGAAGGTTGCGCCTGCGGCATCGAAAGAATGAGTCGAAAGTTTCAGACAGACTATCTGGTTCCAGCACTGTTGCCCCTCCTTGACGGCATCACTGAGCGTCTCACTGCAGGCGCAAGTGTTGCCGATGTCGGCTGCGGCGGAGCCACATCAACCATTGCTATGGCTAAAGCTTTCCCGGCTAGTAAGTTCATCGGCTACGATATTTCATTGCACGCGCTTGAAAGAGCGCGGGCGAACATTGCTGCTGCTGGTGTCAGTAACATCAAACTGCATAACCCCACCGTTGATCCTCTTCCCGAGGACAGCTCCATCGATTTCATTACCACCTTTGATGTCGTACACGATTCTACGCATCCGAGGCAACTGATCGACGCAATCAAGAATTCACTTAAACGTGACGGCTCCTGGCTCTGTGCTGATGTAAAGGGACTACCCACGTTTGCAGAAAACCGACGGGATAACCCGATGGCGACGCTGGCTTATTCATTTTCCGTTCTGGTCTGCATGTCCGCGGGGCTTTCGACACCTGACGGCGCGGGCCTGGGAACATTGGGCTTTCATGAACAGAAAGCGCGCGAAATGACCGCGGCGGCTGGCCTGTCGAGCTTTAATGTCATCCCATTTGACGGCGATGTCTTCAACGCATTTTATGACATCAGACACTAAGCAAAACCCTATCTACGGGACAATAAAAAATTGGGCTGGTTGCAATTTGTTACATTAAAGTGCCCGCATCCCCGGCAAAGAGGCCTCAAGGCGATCTTGCCAACAGCTTTGCAGATTCTCCCCAAAAATGCTTTTATCAAGAGCGAAACTCGAGAAGCTGAAATGGCTGAACAGAGCACAAGTACCAATCCAGTACTAAGCAGCCCCAACAAATTGAAGCTCGGAGTATTTGGTGTCAATGTCTCCGGAGGCTGTTCGATGACGTCAGTTCCCTCGACGATCAAAGCGGAATGGGAGGAATCAGTTAATATTGCCCAGGCAGCTGATCGTGCAGGTATCGAAGCCATGATCCCCGTTGCCAGATGGCGAGGTATGGGTGGTGAGGTGAACTTTAACCACCGTAACTTTGACCCGTTTACCTGGGCTGCAGGGTTAGCTGCAGTCACCGAACGTATCGGAATTTTTTCGACCTTTCACATACCCACTGTACACCCCGTGCGCGCCGCCAAAGAAGTCGCCACCATTGATCACATATCTGGCGGTAGGTTTTGTCTGAACGTCGTTGCCGGTTGGAATGAGCGGGAAATTGCCATGTTTGGTACCCCGCAACTCGAACATGACGAACGGTACGATGTCGCTGAAGACTGGATAACGCTCTGTAAAGAATTGTGGACGCGGGAAGGTGAATTTGATTATGACGGACCCTATTTCAAGTCGCCAGGGGCTTACTCAGAACCCAAGCCAGTACAGCGACCAGGACCTGTGCTCATGAGCGCAGGTAACAGCCCCCGTGGTCAGCATTTTGCAGCCAAACATGCGGACCTGAACTTTGTTGTCGCACAGACTATCGAATCAGCCGGCGAGATCGCAGCAGAGGTAAAGCGCATGGCCCGTGAAGATTACCACCGTGACATACAGGTGTTCGGCCAAGCGCATATTGTTTGCCGTGAGACCGAAGCGGAAGCCAGGGCTTTTCACAATCACTATGTTAATGAAAAGGGCGACTGGCAGGGCGTTCGCAATCTGCTGGATGTGCTTATTCCCAATTCAGAAAGTGCGCTTGGGGATGGCTGGGAAGCAATGGCATCCAACCTGATTGCCGGTTACGGCGCTCTGCCCTTAATCGGAACTGCCGACCAGGTAGTTGAAGGTATGCAAGCTTTTTCAGATGCAGGTATTGACGGCATTACACTCAGTTGGGTTGACTACGCCAGTGGACTTGCACACTTTGAAAAAGAATTGTTGCCCCGGATGATCGAGGCCGGGCTAAGAGAGAAGTAACACTCACCCCACTCGCTGCGCAATGCTCGCCAGTTTCTGCAGGATCGAAGGCGTATGTGGCGGTGGCAGATAGAACAGGATCAGGTCCAGGCCACCTTCCTTGAATTTGAAACAGTTTTCTTCCAGTTCGTCCAACCCCTCTGGCGTCGCCGCCTGATGAACCGAGGTCATGATTTCTCCAGGGTCGCGACCAATATCTCGACAAATACCGTCAAGTACAGCCTTCTTGGCGACCCAACCCTCAAAATCGAATGCGGCATAGTTCCAATGTTGCGCCCACCGTGCGACGTTCGGCAGAGTTCGCTTCTCCCCATTTCCGCCTATACATATTGGCGGATGTGGTTTCTGTATCGGCGGCGGATTATTGCGCGCCTCGGTCAGGTTAAAGTATTTGCCAGAAAAATTAGTCACTTCATTCGTTAGCATTGAATGAAGAACCTCGCAGGCTTCATCAAACCGGTCGAACCGCTCGGTGAGGGTGCCGAGCTCAATACCATACGCATCACACTCCTGCTCGTTCCACCCGGCCCCGATACCAAGCTCGAGACGCCCGTCACTAATGATGTCGATGCTGGAAATCATGTTCGCCAATAGCGCCGGGTGACGATAAACAACACCCGTCACCATGCACCCAAGGCGAATTCGAGTGGTCGCCTGGGCAAGCGCAGTTAGCGTCGTCCATGCCTCCATACAGGGACCGCTCGTATCAGGAACATTGATAGGATAAAAGTGATCAAAGTTCCAGGCCGAATGGAACACATCCATTTTGTCAGCCTCTTGCCAAACGGCAAGCATGTCTTTCCAGGTTGTTAGTTGGGGTGAGGTTTTGATCGCATATTGCATCGTGGTCAGACTCTTCGGTGCCGTATTTCTAACGCTAGGAGATCGCTCAAACCCTGTCAAGCCGCGTTGCAATTCCATGCATCATCAATCACTATCAATGAAAATAACAGGTGGCATAAGTGCGCAGCTATGAACATCAGAACTGCATATCTAAGCGCTGAAAAGTTATGAGCATTAAGCCTATTACAGACTATCAACAGGCGGCCAAGACACTGCGCCAGAGTGACCTGCGCCAGGGTCTCTACGACGAGGGTGCTGTGCTGATGGATGGCGTTCTTGTAAACCTGCACGGGGAAAAACACCGTGCGCGTCGCGGTCTCGAAAACAAGGTCTTCCGGCGCGGGTTCTTTCAGCACTATGAAAAAGAAGTTTTCCCCGACACCCTAAGGGTAACCATTGACGAATTTGTTTCAGACGGGGGTGGTGATCTCGTGGAGTTCGGTTTCCGTTCTTTGATGAATCTAACCTGCGACTTCGCAGGGATCGATCGTCCTAAGGGCACCCAGAATGAAACGGACCGTCTTTTGTTGCTGATGCGCACCTTTGCCCTTGGCACGACTCTCGCGCACTCTAAGGATGACCGGGAGAAGGTCCGCCAACAGGTAAAGGATGCATTGTCGGCCTTTGATAAGGAATTTTTGCAGCCTTCAATGGCACGCAGGTTTTTACTAATTGGCAAGTATGAAGCAGACGAAGTTGTCGAGGATGAACTACCCCGGGACGTGCTGACCGTTCTATTACGCAACGAGGACCAGATTGAACTCGAAGACCAGGAACTGGTTCGTGAGATGGCATTTTTCGTCGTCGCCGGCGCGCAGACCAGCATTCATTCGCTTGTGCATGTGATGCACGAGATATTTTCATGGTCGACTGACCATGCCGGCGAAAGGCAAAAATTACGATCAGATCCAATGTTGCTGCAGCGTTGCGTCCACGAGAGTGCAAGACTGCACCCATCAAGCCCTGTCGCCAGAAGGCGGGCAGAGTGCCCTTTGACCCTCGCTACTGACGAGGCTGTGGAGACCGGCGAACTGGTCACTATCGATCTACTTGGCGCGAACAGGGATGAAAAGATATTCGGGCCCGACGCTGCCCAGTTCAATCCATACCGACAGACTGAAAAGGGCAGCTCGCCCTACGGGCTTTCATTCGGCCTCGGCATGCATGCTTGCATAGGCCGGACTCTTGCAGCCGGTGTCACACCCAAACCCGATTCCAACCCCTTGGATCACCAGTACGGCACCATCACATTGATCGCGGGCGCACTACTGGAACACGGCGCACGCCCAGACCCTGAAAAATTGCCGAAAATGGATGAAAAAACGGAGCGACCAAATTGGGGGCACTATCCGGTTATTCTGGACACAACCCAATCATGAATAGTCATCAACCAAGTAGAACATAATATGAAAAATGCAATTGTCACCGGCGCCGGTGGGGGTATCGGTGCATGTATAACAGAACTCGCCGTTAACCTTGGCTATCGAGTCGCGGCTATCGACCTGCAGACAGATAGCGTCAATGAGCTCGCTGACCGTCTTGATAATGTTATACCTCTTATCGCTGACATTACTGACCCAAAATCCGTCAAGGAGGCATTTGATGCCTTCGGCGGTGTTCCGGACCTGCTTGTTAACAACGCAGGGCTCGTGCGCTTTGGACCACTTGAAGATCTTGCGGTGCAGGACTTTCAGGACGTCGTCAACGTAAACCTGGTCGGCAGCTTCATCGTGGCCAAAGAGGCAGCAGCCAGAATGAAAACCGCTGGTGGCGGCGCGATTGTTAACATCACTTCCATGGGTGGAATCCACCCCGCTCCGGGCTCGGGCGCTTATGGTGCCACTAAATCAGGCCTGGCCCAGATGACACAATTGATGTCAGTCGAGTGGGGACCATACGGCATTCGCGTAAACGCGGTAGCGCCGGGTTTTATCGACGCGGGAATGTCCGCACCTTTTTTTAAAGACAAGGCAGTGCGCAAACAACGTGGTGGTGGTGTACCGTTGCGAAGGCTCGGAACGGCGGAAGACGTAGCGAAGGCAGTTATGTTTCTTGCATCTGACGACGCGGCCTATATTTCAGGTCAGGAAATCGCCATTGATGGTGGCGTCATTAATAGCGTGCTGGCACAGCTGCCGCGCGAACAGCCGGCAGGGCAATAATCGAGAGAAATAACTCAAGGTGGTAGCAAAAAGCATGAACGATCTGTTCAACAATAGTATCAAGTTAGCTAAATCGATTGATGTCCACGCCCATGCAGTATTGGACCAATCCATGGGCGCAGCCGGGGCGCATGGCCCGGAACTCATTGAAACGGAAGGTCAACCCTCGTTGTTTCGAGTCGGTGGATATGAACTGCACGGTGTTAAGTACAGGGACAGTGCGTTCATGGATGTCAGCAAACGCATAGCACGTATGTCAACCGCAGGGATAGATTTTCAGATTCTGTCACCTAATCCGTTGACCTATTTTCACTACATCGATGCCCCCAGCGCGATCAGTTTCTGTAAACGGCACAATGACAGTTTGATTGATCTGGTAAAACAGCACCCCGATAAGCTGGCGGGCTTCGCCGCTTTACCAATGCAGGATATCCCGGCAGCATGTGAAGAACTCCATCGAGCCGTCACTGAGCTTGGATTGCTCGCTGCATACATTGGAACAGATATCGGACAACCGCTTGATGGGACCGCACTGGACCCTCTATATGAAACCTGCCTCGAACTGGATGTACCACTGTTTATACACCCGGCCCCCGCGGGAATTGACGGCCCACCAGGAGACCCGAATCTGAACCGTTTTGACCTGGCCTTAACCACTGGGTTCGCCGCATCAGAAACTATTGCGGTCTCATCAATCATCTTTGGCGAGGTCTTAGAGCGGCATCCTGGACTTGATATATGTATTAGCCATGGTGGTGGCGCAGTACCCTATCTGGTTGGTCGGCTGGCTCAGGCTAGCAGGGTGCGAGCCTGGTCACCTGAATCGTTACATAAGGACGGCGCGTTTGAAGAGATGCTTGCCAAATTGTGGTTTGATTCCAATGTACATGATCCTCGATCCTTTAAGCTCCTGGCAGATGTCGTCGGAACTGACCGACTGGTATTGGGGACCAATTTCGCCGGCTGGGACCAGGCTGAGATTCATCACTCCCCGGATTTTCTGGTGTTGATGGCTGACAATGCCCGACAGCTATTACGAGTCGCGGGATAATCTTTTACGAGTCATCTCAGGGGCCACCTAAGTCATGACGGATTCAATCAGCATCGGATACAGTATTCTTAAGGACAGCGGCGAGCTGCTCACATTTGATGTCGAAATAGATGACCAGAATCAAAGCAAACCACCTAACCTAATTACCAGTGATAACGAAAATTGTACTGCCGAGTGCACGCGACCGCTCGCACAAAGCCTTGTCAGCCAGGAGACTCAACCGAACAATTCAGTCTTGAATTTGAACCCTGATCCCAACCGGCTCGAATCTTCGGCTAGCGGTAGCTAGGGTCATTATAAAGGTTTAGCGCGTGCCGGCTAAAACACGTTAGCGAACGGCCAAATTGATCGGCTAGCTCATTCTCTCGCTGTAGTCCCAAGAGGTCAGTTGGACTGGCCTGAGCCTAATCACATACTCTTCATCGCTTCGACCAATAAGCCACTTCGCAAGACGACTTTCCGTGTCACCCAGGTAACGTGGAATTACAGCAGAGAGTGTTTCCAGCGCATAATCCTTCGAGAGAGTGGCCATCGCTTTTCCCCTGACACCACAGTAGGGTGGGTCGTTCGGAGCAATTTCAAATGAACATTTTTGGTTAGCCAGAAGATCGGAAACTAATTGGCTATTCTCATGTGATACACAGATAAAGTCACCCTGAGGTTCATCGAACGCGTACCAGACCGAACATAACGTTGGATAGCTACCGGTATTGGTCGCTACACGCATAGGAATCGTGGAGGAAGCCAGAAATGAGCATACTTCCGATTCAGACCAGGCACTGGATTTATTGAGATTCATAAGACAAAGAAACCTGTACTAAATGATAGATTGAACCGCCACCTAGCCAAAGGCGTCAGAGCTAAACCATGAGGCCTTTGGCTAGGTGACCAGTTACCCGCGCATTGTATCAGTTCTGGAATTAGTAATTACCTCCTCGCCCATCGAGCCGAACCAGTTGTTAGAATCCAGCCCGAAAAAGATGCGGGGCGATCTGCCCACCAGCAGCAATGGTCCGGTTCCCCATCCTAATCGTAAAACCCATAATACCTTTAGAGTCTCTTCAATGTTCAACCTGTTTAAGTCCTCACCCGACAAAAAGATCCGCAAGCAGTATCTCGCGAAGCTTGAAAAAGCGATGCACGCACAAAGAAACGGGAAAATTCGTGAGTATTCCCTTTTGACCGCCGAGGCAGAAGCCCTTAGGGAGAAGCTGGAATTACTTCAAGCCGACACTCAGGCTTAGGCCCCCTTTACCGGTGTTTATCACCGCTAAATTGCTTGCTTAATGCTGGCGTCAAGGCGGCGAATTTTTCTGGTACAACCGTGAATATCGGGCCTCTGCCCATGCGTTATAGACCTTACCGGCGAACCATCGGATTACCGGCAACCTTAGCCATTGCCACGCCAGGCCCCAACGGGTGTGTTCCCAAGCGGCGATGTTTGCCTCCAGCCCAGTTCTGAAAGTACCATCGGCAGCCTCCAAGTGTAGTACTTTCAACATCCGGTGCTTTTTAGCTTCATCCATTTCGACCTGATGTATATCGATCAATTTCAAGTGAGATGGCTGATGCGCACCAAGACGCGCCATTTCCGCGTTGCACAGAGGGCATTGGCCATCGTAGTAAAGCGTCTCTAACTGGTTACTCATGATTTTCTTACTCCGTAGGACAGGAACTTTGGTCCATAACTAGTGATTCGACTTCGTCTTCTCGAAGATCCTGTCTGATGGCTTGTGGCGCCATCAACAGAGAGAATCACGATAAGGCTCAGCAGCGTTGCAAAACTAAGACCGGACACAATCGTCGATGCAAGCTGCACCCGATAAGCAGCGACCGGCCCTCCCACCTCAATTTCCCTAATAATAAGATCTATAGAGACTCCTGCGGCCATCGGCACCAAAAAAGTACAAGGATGGGATAGTTCTTCAACTAGAAGGAAGTTAGTACTTCACGCATGCTCGACTGTTCTACGCCATCTGGGTTCAAGACAGTAAATTCAGCCCATCTCGTTCGATTTGATCGTCGTATTCGATTAGTAATTTGGTCGTTGTTGTTTGCAGCATGCCAACTACTAATTCATGCCATTGGCAGACATCGTGTGGGCAAGGTCAATAGATCGCTCGAGAAGCTGGTCGATCTGTAGCGCTACCAATGGACTGAACTGGAAGCCGAGGAACGCACATTTAGACAGCTCTATCACTGCTGCCAACACCATTTCTTCCCGTTCAGGTTCTGCCAATAGAGGTAACAACCCAGCAAAGAAGGCATGCTGATCCATCTCACCCTCTTCGACCAGAATTTGGCACAGGGCTACAATAGGTAGCGTAATTTCCTCGTAAACTAACTCTTGAAAGTCCATGCGCTGCCCTCGTTTCGTTTCACGGTCTATCTTTCCTTCCACTCTTTCGCCAGAAGGGCCGGAGTGGTCAGGTTAGTCAGAAGAAAAGGTCCCAGCTTTCGGACGCCAAACCACACAGCAGCAAAAGCGCCCACCTGCATTAACGCCACCATGAGTGCGCCTGCCAAGCTCAACATTGCAAGCAGAGGTGCATCACCCAGAACCCTCCATCCCACGAGGAGCGCTATAGGGGTTCCAACACTACCCGAGAGCTGCAAAATCAACTTTTTCCATCTTGCGAGGTGATGATAGGTCCCAAAGCGCATCTTGAATCGAGGCTCAAAATACCAGAGATACACATAGGAATAACGGACGCCCAGGAGTATTCCGGTTGAAATTTTGGTCAATGGCTGAAGACATAATGCGAGCAAAATGATCGAGACTAGTCGCACTGGCCTGCTTTCTGCCGTCATTGCCAGCACGCTCATCACCAGCAATAAATACTCGAAGACAAACCCCATCCAGACCGGAGCTTCAGGGAACCGGTTGCGTCTATGGAGTTTATTGCTGATTCGTGTCAGGTCCTGACGCAACATTAAAGTTGAGTCAGGACCCAACCCCTTTAACGCCTTAAGGAACTTCTGCCAGTCGCCGACCCGATAGGTCCCTGAGTCCAGGCTGATCTCTATTCGATCCATTACCTGCCTGACTTCCAGCATCGAACTTTGGTTTTCCATAACGTTATGCAGCCGGAATCCAGCCCATACACCAGCCTGCTTTCACTACCAGCCTGTTCTGGAACAACGTACACCCGCCCCACTCCGGTGTCTCGCTATCTTTATAAAACCTGCAATTACCGCAGGTCTGTTCTGAACCGGGCACTCCCATCTTGTCCGTTCTAACGGCTGCGCTGGCGACCTCTACATACTTCAAGGCAATAGCCGCTGGATCATCGGGTCTCACCTTAACCATCACGGCCGCCGATGCAGGAGATATCGGCTTGACCAGACTAAGCAAAGGTAATGCCGCCGAGATTGAGCTGAGCTTTATAAATAGTCTTCGAGATACCATAGAAATTTCTTTTCCCATTTGTTACTGCTGTGTTACGTTCAGACAGCCAGAGGGGATCATTTACGTCGCACCGCAGGGGCGGCGAAATAAAAAATCAGAAGCGTTAAAACTTAACCGCCTCAAAAAAACAATCTGTAATAATTGAGTCTCGGCTTGATTAACAAATATTGACTATCGTTAGCTTGACCAGGCTTAGGAGCAAAGATTTGAACCAACGTGACACATCATGAGCGTACCTTTACTCCGAAAGACATCCGAAATAGAAAGAGCTCGTTCCCACTGGCAGTTCCGGGGAAAATCTCGCCCAGCATTTGCGACAAAACCCAAGCGGGGCGAATCTTCCGTCTGGGATTTCCCCAGACCACCAGTCATAGAGGCAGTACCCGTCACAATGACCGTTCGTTTTAGGACACAGGTGATCGCAACAACCGAACGTGGACGCCGCGTTCTTGAAACGGCCGGCGCACCTACTTATTACTTCCCACCAGAAGATGTGATCGCCCCCCTGATAGAGAATGACTCTCGTTCCATCTGCGAATGGAAGGGGCTTGCTCAATCACTGTCTTTACCCGGGAAAACAAATGTTGGATGGCGTTATATAGAAATGTTCCCAGAGTTTAAAACTCTCCATTACTGGGTGGCTTTTTATCCGTCGACAGTTGACTGTTACCTGGGAGAACAACTCGTTTCCCCTCAACCAGGAGGCTATTACGGCGGATGGGTCAGTGATGACCTAGTCGGGCCGATCAAAGGAGAACCTGGCAGTTCTGGCTGGTAGCCGTCCCTAAACCATTTTCATTCGACAGGCACCATGACCTCGTTGGAACGCATAAAGGATGGCCGCAACGGTGAGTTATACCTTGCCCAAACTGGCTCACCGCTTACTGTCCAGCGAGAGCCTGCCAGCAGCGTCATAAGACGCTCCTTGTGCGCATGGTAATTCTCCTCACTCCAATTGCCTTTATAAGCCACGACCGCCATTTTCGAGGCAGGCACACGCGTGATTTCTACCATGCCATCAGTGGGCTCTGGGAGATCGGCAAGTTCGTACTCTGCGGGCATAAAGAAGCTGATCCAGTAAGCTCCCTCCCCATCTGACTCAGGCGCCATCGTCACCGGCGCTGTCATTGATATTTTCTGCTGCCCGGAATTGCCCCCAAATATATATCCTGCAAGCCGCCTGAACGCCAAATTTCCAGCATCCTCAAAATCTGCCTCAACGCGGGTGCGCGCCACTATCAGGGTTGGGTATTGGCGAATCTCAAGATCGCCTACTTTTTCTAAAACCACGTATTCAGGCTTATAGATGGCTAAGGATTCAATCGGGAGTAGTGCTAAGAACGGGAGAATTAGTCGAATCATAATACTCTTAATCCTGAGAGTTCCTGCACCCGCTTCGACTCCGCGCGCAATTCCAACGGAATGACGCACTGGGCCATAAGCCGTAACGATCCCCTTGAGGACAAGAAAAGTGGTAGAGCTTATTAAGCTAATTATGCTACTCATAAAGCTTACTCCCTTCGCGAAGAGGTAATAGCGTTTGACTGTTCAACTTGCGTGTATACGCCACGCTGGGGAAGGTGGATCACACTTGGCTTTCCCCGTTGACTAAATCCCCGGCGTCAAGAGAGAGACGAAACCCATCTTTTCGGTGGATTGATAGGCTCAGGTAGATCGGCGCGGTTTCGTCTTCCAGCCGGAATCAGATCCTGTCAAACCCTGAGATCCTTCACCTGTTCCAGCACCGTTCTAATCGTGTCGAGTCTCTCGGACGATTCGCGGTAGCTGGCATGAATACCTCGGCGATAGCTTGGTGCGCCCTTCACCGGATGAAGGAAGTCATTCGATGCTATTTGGCTTGAAGGCAGATACGCCGCACCAGAAGACCGCGACAGGATCTCAAGCGCAATACTGGCCATGTTAACCTGCAGACCAACGACCACACTTTCACCAAACCGCTTCGCGTGGAAGTTGGCAAACGCCGTTCCCCAGTCCACGTAGATGTAATTTTGAGTGATCGCTTCATTCAACTTCTCACCCTCTACGGAAGCAGCCAGGCCCAGCTTCAACTCACCGATTTTCACTGATGACAGATCCGTACTGGTTGGTGGATCGTAGAGAATAATCAGGTCCAGGGTTCCATTCATAACCTTCCCTACTAATTCTTCCGAGGAATGACCCTCGGCCTGAATCGCTATCTCTGGTGTCGTTTCTCTGATTTCCGCTAACCTTTCCTGTAACGACAGCAACCAGATTCCTGGTGTTGACCCTAGTGCAAGTCGTGCATCGACCTCCGGTCGCAACTGAACTTCGTGCACAGTTCTCGCCCACGCGGCGATCATTGTCTCAGCATGAGGCAGCAATCTCTCGCCTTCAAGGGACAGTCTCAGGTTTCCACGCTGCCGGATAAAAAGGTGGACACCAAGCTGGCTCTCAAGCTGTTTTACCCTGGCTGAAACGGCAGCGGAGGTCACAAACAGGTTCTCAGCAGCACGGGCGAAATGACGCGTGCGGTTGACCTCAACAAATGTTTTCAACAGATCGATATCCATGACCGGATACTCCCAGGTGGGCGGGCGATGTTACATTTTTTTTACGTCGTATCAAATTTATTTTGATTTACGTCAGCGCGCCCATCCATACAATGCGCGCGATTAAACCAATTCACAGGACAAGCGCTATCGTGGCCAAGAGCATCAAACTGCTGCTGGTTTCAATCGGCATACTACTGACCGGGCATGGGTTGCAACTGACACTGCTGCCAGTCCATGCACGCGCGATTGGCTGGACGGATACGGAAATCGGGCTGACCGCTGCTGCCTATTTTTTCGGATTCGTTCTGGGGTGCCTGAGTGTACCAAAACTTCTGTCCCGTGCAGGTCACATCCGCGTTTTCCTCACAGTTGCTGGTCTCACTGCAGCCAGCCTCCTAATGCTAGAAGCAATCCAACTGTTGCCCATGTGGATACTACTTAGACTTGCCAACGGCTGGTGCCTGGCAGCCATCTACACGACCGCTGAAAGCTGGCTCAATGAGCATGCTCTCGATCATCAGCGCGCCCGATTAATAGCGGTCTACGTAATGGTGACCTTAATCGCCATCGCCGGAGGCCAAGTTCTCTATGGTCTGCTACCTGTCGACATGCTTTTCACCGGTGCCGCTGTGATGATGATGCTAGCGCTCGTTCCTGTCGGCCTGTTCTGTGGAGACCAGCCCATGGCGCTGAAACAAAAGAAATTTCGAGCAGCATCCATCTATGCTCTACCACCCATTGCTCGAGCTGGGTCGTTTCTGTCTGGGGTGGTCACCGGCAGTCTATGGACTATGGCACCACTCATCGCGGAAAAAAATAGCCTGGCCGCCTCTTCTGTCAGTACCGTGATGATGGCGATGGTTATTGGAGGAGGTGTTTTTCAACTGCCGCTCGGCTACCTTGCAGATCTCATCGGCAGAGTAAGGGTTATCACTGCCGCTTCATTGGCCTGCACGTTAGTCGCCGTTACGGGAATACTGGTGGTTCCTCAGAACACCGGACATCTAGCAATCATCATGTTTCTTTTCGGCGGGACAAGTCTCAGTCTGTACGCGCTTTGTGCGGCTGAGGCAAATGCAAAGAGTCATCTGTCACGCGTTGAAATCGCTACGCTGTTCCTGCTGCTAAACGGCGCTGGCTCCATCATCGGCCCGGTGATGACCGGGATTGTTTCCAACTGGACAGATGCTGCTCTTTACGTAGTCACCGCCCTCGCCATGTCTATGCTACTGGTGTATGCAGCATTCGAAGGCGCAAGTACCTTCATCGAAAAATTAAAGTCTCGGATTACGTCACCGATCAGGGCCCAATGGGATAGCGCTCCATCGTCTGAGGCCCGAGCGCCGTAGTGAGCGGTTGAAGTTCAGCTTCGTAATTACGCCATTGTTCAAGTGCCGTTTTAAAAATAGGCTGGCGCACCTGTTCCGAACTTGGCGTTTGCACGTCCCTCACGGTTTCGTAGTAATTGAGGCAGCTTTCCTCGAACGGTAGCCCGCAGAACTCAAGTATTCGTCGAACCTGCGATTCCAGGTCATCGCCGCCATCCTCATGCTGAACTCATAAAACGAACCCCGGCAACACACTGTCCCAATGATCCATCAGCTCAAGATAGTTGCCGTAATACCGGCCAATATCTTCCAGCCAATAACTGAATTCCTGTCCTTCGGCAAACATCTGTTTGAAAACGCTAAAGCCGCAGGACATGGGATGGCGTCTGGCATCAATGATCTTGGCGTTCGGGAGCATCAGTCGTATTAAACCGATGTGTCGAAAATTATTCGGCATTTTGTCAATAAAATAGGGCGCACCAAGTCGATGGATTCTGGTTTCCTCGATGAAAGTACTACCAAATTCTGCCAGTTCATTTTTGTGAGGATCCTGCACGTTGCGAGCCTACAATGAAGACCGGATCAGTCGCCTGATGACCGCTCCCGTGTCGATATTTGAAGGATCAACCTTGGCTTTGAAGTGTCCAAAGGGTATCAGGGATTCAGCAGGCAATCCCAGGCACTGTTGCGCAAGTAGAAGGATCTATTGTGGCGCAACGGACCGCGCAATCTCAATATCCGGCGTCCCCGGGGGCAGTTGATCATTGCGACCCGACTCCCGTGCTTTATTTTCTGGTCTAAAGTTCATGTTTCCCGCTCTTCCTCGCCCAGCCATCTGGCTGCACTTTCAAGCCCACCAAACGGAAAGAGATGCAGCCCCTCTAACCGTCTACTGGCCTGTTTACCACAAAGTTCGTAGAGCTCTTTCATCTGATCATCCGGATTCCATGAGCTCATCAGTCTCCTTGAATTCCGGTTACTCAGCAGCATTTTTACGGAAGTGGCGACACCGCAACGCGCGGCGTAGCGCATCAGGCTAGCAAGGCTGGATGGTCCCGCGATGCCCACGTGGACGGGCAGGATGTCAAAAGCTTCTTCCCACTCGTCCAGCCACTTTGCAAAGTTCGTCATGTCGAAAACAAACTGGGTGACCAGCCACATGTGCACGCCTTTCTCGCGAGCGTAAGCTTTTTTTATTTCCAGAGCAGATCTAACGTCTGACTCGCTGGCATGTGCATGTCCGTCAGGATGAGCGGCAACACCAAGATGTATGAAGCCATGTTTTTCCAGCAGCCCGGAACTCAGCACATCGAGCGTGTCACGATACGGACCCTGATGTGCGAGCGAATCACCGGCTATCAGCATCAGACGATTGCAACCTGCCTCTGCCAATTCATGGAGCCATTCATCGAGCTGGCTGGCATCGGAGACTGAACGTGCTGCAAGGTGAGGTGTTGCCACCATACGTTCATCTAGAATTTTCTTCGCTGCAGTCACAGAAAGATTAAGGTCATCGCCACGTAGGAGCGGCAGATAGATTTCAGTTCCTTCGGCGAAAAGCTCAGAAAGCGGTGGCGCTTTAATAACCTGAGTCGGCAGTATTTCAATAGAAGCAAAATGCTTAAGGCCATAGCTTGCCTTAAGGTCTCCGCTATTATGTGCCGGGACTAGCACAGCGTCAGCAATCACCGATGGTTCTGATTCAGCCTCCATGAATCGTGTCTCCTTATCCAGTTCTGCACACCTACCTGGCACTGATTTGACACGCAACTCTTTGGAAGGGCTTGCTTTTTTTCGACAAAGTTTGACTTGAAAACGTCAATCATTGTTCCGCAATCACAAAGTCACTATTCGTTAAACACACGCGACAGAAAAAAGCTCAAAAACGGCATAAGCCATCTTGCATATCGCAGGTCAGCCCTATGTTTAGAGTAAGATAGCTTCCGTAAAAAAATGCCGTGGAGCAATCAATTGGCAAACTTTCCGGACCATGCCGATGTGGTCATCATCGGACTCGGCGGTATCGTCGGTTCATCCGTCGCGCACCACCTGATAGAGCTGGGTTGGGATAATATTGTCGGCCTCGACAAGTCGGCTGTCCCGACCGACATCGGGTCAACAGCACACGCGTCAGACTTCTGTTACACCACTGCTGCAGACAGATTCACCACCTATACAACCAAGTACAGCCAGGACTTTTATGAAGCCCGAGGCAATTACGTCCGCATCGGCGGTTTGGAGGTTGCACGAGTCGGCGATGATGCCCGCATGCTTGAACTGAAGCGAAAAGTCGGTCAAGGCAAAGCTTACGGAACCAGGGCCAGCTTGATTTCAGCAGCAGAGACAAAAGAAAAATTCCCTCTGGTGGATGAGTCAGAAATTCAGGGCGCCCTGTGGGACCCTGATGCAGGGCTAGTCGTGCCCAGATCACAAAAAGTGGCAGGAGACCTCGTTGACGAAGCAGTCGCGTCTGGTGCACTAAAAGCATTCCCATACACGCCTGCAACAAAAATTGACGTGAGAGACGGGAAGGTTTGTGGTGTCGAAACCCGCAGAGGCTACATTGCAACAGACAAGGTCGTGTTGTCTGTCGGTATCTGGGGACCCCTGATTGCTGACCAGGTTAGCAGCCCCCTCCCGTTGACACCGGTCGAACACCCATTGATGTTTTTTGGCCCTTATCCGGCACTCGACGGAACAGGGGTCGAGATCGTCTATCCCCTGTTCAGGGATCAGGGTAACTCAGGATACATTCGGGATACAGGTGATCCGACGACCACGGAAGGTGGTCGAATCGAATGGGGTTACTACGAAACAGAGGAACCGAGGCTCGTCCATCCAAGAGACATCCTGGAGCCGGAAGAAGCCTCCCTGTCCCCATCAATGCTGGATGTCTCGCTCGAACAGGTCATGGGCGCCTACGAAAAAGCCGTGGAATTAACCCCAATTCTTGGCGAATTGGGCTGGGAAGAACGACACAGCTTCAATGGACTGCTGTCTGTCACCACAGACGGCGGTTCACTCGTTGGAGAATCACCTGAAGTGGCAGGCCTGTGGTTTGCTGAAGCTGTCTGGGTAAAAGACGGCCCGGGTATTGGCAAGGTTGTCGCCGACTGGATGACAAAAGGAATGCCGGATCACGACCCACACGCTATCGACATCGCTCGATTTTATCCGGCCCAGAAAGAAGAGAACTATGTGGCAGGCAGATGTCGTGAAATCGCACAGAAGATTTACACCCCAGCTGTGCACCCGCGTGAACCATTTGCGACCGGCCGAGACCTTTTCGTCAGTCCTTTTTATGAGCGGGAAGTCGCTCTCGGCGGGTACTTCATGGAAGTCGCCGGGTGGGAACGAGCTCATGGTTACAAGGCAAATGAAGAATCCCTGCTTACTAATTATCGCGATCAAGTGCCCGTCAGACACGCGGAATGGGATAATCGTCATTTCTGGGAAGTCTCTAACGCTGAACATCTGGAATTGAGCGAGAGCGTGGGCATGATCAACCTCTCCCATTTCGCTATTTACGACATCCGGGGTCGGGATGCCGAATCACTGCTCGAATATCTGGCCGTCGCGAAGGTGGGTGGCGATACGAAAATCGGTAAAGGCGTTTATACGCATTTTTTAAGTGCTGATGGCGGTATCAGGGCAGATCTAACCATCGTAAGGTTGTCTGCAGATCTTTATCGGGTGATCTGCGGTGGGGATACCGGGCACCGTGACCTGGCCTGGATCAGAAAGATGGCGGAGGTCAGAGGAGCAGAAATCGAGATCAGCAACCAGACTCATCAGCTGGCAACTCTGGGATTATGGGGACCAAAAGCTCGCGAAACCCTGGCACAGTTTGTTGAAGACCCGGATGAGATCAGCAATGAAAACTTTCCATTCGCGACTGCACGGCAAATCACAGTCGCTGGCATCGACGTATGGGCATTTCGTATTTCTTACGTCGGCGAGCAAGGCTGGGAGCTCTATTTCAGCTTTGACGATGGCTTAAAAATTTGGGATGCGTTTTTCAATGCAGGGGTGGTGCCAGTAGGAGTGGAGACCTACGCCAACAGCAGAAGGCTAGAAAAGAGCCTTAGGCTCCAGAATGCTGATCTCGAAACTGACTACAACCTTTGTGAAGCTGATCTCGCACGACCGGTTGTAAAAAAAGCAGACTTTCACGGCAAACCAACATACGTGACCCAAAGATTAAAGGAACAGCAGGACTGCACTCTCTGCACAATGATCATGCTCGACAACCAAGACAGTCAGGGCGTCCAAAGATTCCCCGTTGGTGAATGGCCAATTTTATGCAGCACAACAAAACAGGTGCTGGTCTCTGACGACGGGCGACGATCAGTCAGTACCAGCATTGCTTACGGTCCATCGCTGGGCATCAACATTCTGATGGGCTACCTGCCCGCGAACAGGGCAAAGGTCGGAGAAGAATTGCTCCTCGAATATTTCGGCGACCACTTTCCGATCAGGGTCGAAGCCGTCGGTTATCAGCCTCTTCTCGACCCTGAAAATCTCCGCGCAAGATCCTGATTGTGCTTGCTCATGATGCTAAGCTACCTTGTCGCAAAAAAGTACTGCGGCCAAAGGGGTTCTGAATGCCAGCAGATATTCTCCCGACAAACAGCGATATAGGTACCTTCAAAGTAGGGTTCCTTCTCCTTGAAAAATTTACGCTGATGCCTCTGTCCTCGGCCACTGAACCACTACGAATGGCCAATCACCTGACGGGTAAGCGCCTCTATGACTGGCAACTGATTGGTGAAAGTGCTGATCCAGTCAGTACTAGTGGCGGCATTAGACTATTACCGGACACCACAATTGATGATTCGCCCGATTTCGATCTAATCATTGTCGTCGCGGGTATCAACGTGAAGGAAAATACGCATCCAAAAACAGTCAAATGGTTAGCTTCCATCGCCCGAAAAACGCCGCTCATGGGCGGTATCTGCACCGCACCCCTGGTACTCGCAAAGGCAGGTCTTCTCGACGGTTATTCCTGCAGCGCTCACTGGGAGTGTCTCGCCGCTCTCCAAGAGGAGCATCCCCTCGTATACTGCAACAACCACCTCTTTACCTTTGATCGAGGCAGGTTAACCAGCACCGGAGGAGATGTCCCGCTGCACATGATGATTCACCTGGTCGCCAGCCAGCACGGCCCTGCGATTGGCAACGCCATTTCAGACATGTTTGTCTGCGACAGAGTAAGGGACAGTCAGGAGCCCCAGCGGTTAAGGATGGAACGACAGATATTCGCCAATCAGCCTAAGCTCGCTGACGCTGTTCAACTGATGGAAGCAAACATTGAAGAACCTATTGAACTCAGCGACGTGGCATCTTATTCAAACATATCCCGTCGACAACTTGAACGATTGTTCCTGAGTTATCTTGGGGTAACGCCCTCACGGTTCTATCTCAAACTAAGATTGGAAAGGGCGAGACAATTGCTGAGGCAGACATCCTGTTCTATCGTAGAAATTTCCACCATGTGCGGCTTTGTTTCTGCACCTCACTTCAGCCGTTCCTACCGCAAGCATATAGGGCGGTCGCCAAAGGCGGAGCGAGATTTCCGTGCCCCCCCTGGATCCTCATTGGTATTGACAGAAGAATCCACAGGACTGATGCCAAACCGATCTGAAGAGGCTCTTATTCTAGCCCGCCAGGAAACTTCATTTGGCTCAATGCCCGATTAGTCGCCGGTCTGCATTATCAAATGAAGTTTCGTAGACTTTCAGAGGAATCTATCTGATGGAAAAATATTCTGCATACAGCCTTTTCAAGCACGCCCTTGGCCATCACGAGAACTGGCAGAGACAGTGGCGAAATCCTGAACCTAAGAAGCACTATGACGTCATCATCATCGGCGGCGGCGGTCATGGTCTGGCTACCGCGTACTACCTCGCGAAGAACCATGGAATCCACAATATCGCGGTCATTGAGAAGGGTTATCTGGGCGGCGGTAACACTGGCCGTAACACAACAATCGTTCGCTCAAATTACCTCTGGGATGAATCCGCTCAGCTGTACGAACATGCACTGAACCTGTGGGAGGGGCTGTCGCAGGACCTAAACTACAATGTAATGTTCTCACAACGAGGTGTTCTTAATCTTGGACACACGCTGCAGGACATGCGCGATATCGAACGTCGTGTCTCAGCAAACAGACTGAACGGCATTGATGGCAAAGTGCTGGATGTGGACGGTGTTCGAAGCATAGTACCTATACTCAATACATCGCAAAATGCACGATTCCCCGTATTAGGTGCTTCATGGCAACCTCGCGGTGGTGTCGCGCGCCACGATGCGGTCGCCTGGGGATATGCCCGAGGCGCGGATGGCCTGGGTGTCGATCTACTGCAGCAGTGCGCTGTCACTGGTTTCGAAATGAGCGGGAACCAGGTACGAGGTGTTGTCACTAACCGCTACGGCACCATAGAAGCGAACCGGGTCGGTTGCGTAGTAGCCGGAAACTCCGGCGTCTTAGCTGGTTATGCAGGATTCGAACTACCCATCGAATCACACCCGCTACAGGCGCTGGTATCTGAACCGATTAAACCAGTCCTTGATACCGTGGTCATGTCCAATCAGGTGCATGGATATATTTCACAGTCAGACAAAGGAGACCTTGTCATCGGCGCAGGCATCGACAGCTACACAGGCTACGGCCAGCGAGGTTCATTTACGACCATTGAACATACGCTTGCGGCCATCGTCGAACTCTTCCCGATTTTCTCCCGTGTTCGCATGAATCGACAGTGGGGAGGCATCGTAGATACGACACCCGACGCCTGTCCGATCATGGGTGCAAGCCCGGTGGAAAACCTTTACTTAAACTGTGGATGGGGAACCGGAGGTTTTAAAGCGACGCCCGGTTCCGGTCATGTATTTGCAGAATGCCTGGCATCAGACGACATACCTCAATTAGCCAGGCCCTTCAACCTCCAACGATTTTATTCAGGTGCATTAATCGACGAGCACGGAGCGGCCGGTGTTGCACACTAACGGCCTCGCAGGAGATTTGAGATGCTGAAGATTCACTGTCCCTACTGTCAGGAAACCAGAGAAGAAGAAGAATTCCATTACAGCGGCCAGGCTCACATCGCAAGACCATCTGACCCCGACTCCTGCAGCGATGAAGAGTGGGGTAACTACCTGTATTTCCGCAAAAACCCGCGCGGGCGACACATGGAAATGTGGGTTCACGCAGCGGGCTGTCGCAAGTTTTTTAATGTGGTTAGAGACACCATTACATACGAAGTCGAGCAGACCTATCTGATTGGCCATGTCCCGCGGGAGTCAACTAAGTGAGTCAATCCAATAGAATACCGGGTGGACGATGTGTCGACTACGGATCAGAAATCAACTTCCGCTTCAATGGTCGGTCACTGACAGGCTACAAGGGGGACACCCTTGCCTCTGCTCTGCTCGCAAACAACATAAAAATCATTGGTCGCAGCTTTAAATACGGCCGCCCTCGGGGAGTGATGTCTGCAGGTTCCGAGGAGCCCAATGCCATACTTCAACTTGGTACAACCCCCGCAAGCCAAGTACCAAATGTTCGTGCGACCCAACAACAGATATTCAACGGGCTTACAAGTCGTACGACGAATGGCTGGCCCAGTGTTGATTTCGATGTCATGTCACTGATTGGTTATGTTGCAGGAAAGCTGATGCCTCCTGGCTTTTACTACAAAACATTGATGTTTCCGCGCTTCCTGTGGCACACCTATGAATGGATTGTACGACGCGGCGCTGGAATCGGTATCGCCCCGACTGAACCGGACCCGGACCGCTACGACAAAATCAATCGTCATTGTGATCTCCTGATCATTGGTGCCGGACCTGCTGGTCTTGCTGCTGCGCACATCGCTAGTCGAACATCCGCTCGAGTCATCCTGCTGGATGAACATGACGAACCAGGCGGGACACTTCGCTATAGCAATGACATTATCGAAGGGTTACCCGGCATCGAATGGGTCAAGCAAATAACGGCGGAACTTAACGTGGCCGCCAACGTTGACCTGCTTACACGGACAACGGCCGTCGGCTACCACGATCAGAATTTCATTGTTGCCCATGAGCGCCGCACGGATCACCTGTCAGATGTAGCACCGGCTGGATTTGCCAGACAGCGTGTTCACCGCATTCGCGCACGACACGTCATCCTTGCGACCGGTGCTCATGAACGTCCACTGGTATTTGCGAACAATGACGTGCCGGGATGTATGCAGGCGAGCGCAGTGTCAGCCTACATTAAGCAGTATGGTGTGCGACCGGGGAACCGTCTCGTTTTGATGACGACTAACGACAACGGCTATGAAGCTGCGTTCGACTGGATCGAGTCAGGTGGTGAAAGTGCTGTCGTTGTAGACATCAGAACCCGTGTGAATGACGAACTTCTACAACGCGCGGCAACCGCAGGTATTCGCAGTCTAACCGGCTCAGCCGTGTTCGAAGTGAAGGGCAAACGGCAGGTGAAAGCAGCTCTCGTTTGTGGACTGGATTCTGAGAAAAACACCCTCATCGGTAACGATGAAACGATTCCGACTGACATCATTGCCAGCTCGGGCGGCTGGTCACCGGTAGTTCATCTTTCCTGTCACACCGGCATCAAACCGGATTGGCGAGAAGACATCGCTGCGTTTGTGCCGGGCACGACCAACCAGAAGATGCTGACAGCGGGAGCGGTTAGCGGTGATTTTTCATTATCGGCAGCACTGCGCCAGGGCGCATCGGCGGCCACAACCATACTCGCTGATTGTGGATTCGATCTCGACGACAAGGCCACGATTTCCTGCCAGGAACACACTGTTGACGCGTTCCAACCCTGCTTTCACATTCCGCACAAAAAACCGACATCCCGGTCGCCGGCGCAGTTTGTCGACTACCAACTTGACGTTACGGCGGCGGCAATCGAACTCGCCACAAGAGAAGGCTTTGAGAGTATCGAACATGTAAAGCGATACACCGCACTCGGTTTCGGTACAGACCAGGGCAAGATCAGCAACGTCAACGGTATCGCCATCGCCGCTCGATCGACGGGTCGCTCTATCACCGAAACAGGCACGACAATGTTCAGACCAAACTACACACCAGTGAGTTTCGGCGCGATGGCCGGTCGTAATGTCAATGAACTGTTTCAGCTGAAAAGATACACAGCGATGCAACCATGGCATGAGCAGGCTGGCGCACTGTTCGAAGACGTCGGTCAGTGGAAGCGCCCCTGGTACTATCCCCAGGCAGGCGAATCCCTGCAGGACGCCATCAACCGAGAGTGCCTCGCCGTGCGTAATGGCGTCGGTATTCTCGACGCATCAACGCTAGGGAAAATTGATATCCAAGGTCCCGATGCGCGCGAATTCCTGAACAGAATCTACACCAACGCCTGGGTGAATCTGGGCGTCGGCAAATGTCGATACGGTCTCATGTGTGGCGAGGACGGCATGGTCATGGATGATGGGGTGACCGCCTGTCTCGCAGACAATCACTTTGTCATGACCACGACCACTGGCGGTGCAGCCAGAGTGCTCGAGTGGCTGGAACTTTGGCATCAGACTGAATGGCCCGAGCTCGGGGTTTATTTCAATACCATTACAGATCACTGGGCGACGGCTACCCTGTCTGGCCCCGGATCGAGAGCGCTGCTCGCCGAGCTCACCGATCTAGACCTCGATCCAACAAACTTCCCATTTATGGATTGGCGTCAGACTATGGTAGCTGACATCCCTGCCCGGGTATTTCGCATTTCCTTTACGGGTGAGCTTTCCTATGAAATCAACGTCAACGCCAACTACGGTCTGACGCTCTGGAGACGGCTCATTGAAGCCGGTGAAAAATACAACCTGACCCCATACGGCACAGAGACCATGCATGTGCTCCGCGCAGAAAAAGGATTCATCATCGTCGGCCAGGATACCGACGGTTCAGTAACGCCGGAAGACCTTGGCATGGAGTGGGCGATCGCTCGCCGCAAAAAATTCAGCTTCATTGGAAAACGCGGCATAGCAAGAGAGGACTGCCAGCGTCAGCAGAGGAAACAACTGGTCGGCCTGCTTCCGGTCAACGGGGATGTGGTCCTGCCTGAGGGCTCTCAGATTGTATTCGATAAGCCCCACCAGTTACCGGCAAAGATGGTCGGTCATGTGACTTCCAGTTACTACAGTGCCGCACTCGACAGGAGCTTTGCATTGGCGCTAGTTCAGGGCGGCCTGGACCGGATGGGACAGACCGTTCAGGTTTCAATCGGACCTGATGCCTGGGAGACAGCGGAAATCACGGCTAGCGTGTTTTATGACCCGAAGGGAGAACAACAGCATGTCCAATAATTCCTACGCAACCATGGAACAACAACCAGCAATCAAAGGGCTGGCCAATACCCCGCTGGTTAATGTCGTTAGGGGCGCGATCCCTGGACCGAACCCCGTCGGAATTGAAGAACACGATGATGTTGGCCACTTGGTGCTTCGCGGTGACGCCACATTACTCGCCAGCGCGGTGGCCGAAGTTCTTGATCTGGCATTTCCGGACCAACCGCTCAACAGCTGCAGCAGAGATAGAATCTGTATTCGCTGGATCAGCCCGGACGAGTGGCTTGTCACGGTCCCCGGAAACGAAACCTCCTCTGTGGAATCATCCCTTCGTCACGCGATCGTCGGTCATGCTGCCATCGTCAATGTTTCCGGCGGACAGACTATTGTCCATCTGACCGGTGAACACGCGTTAGACGTACTGATGAAATCCACTTGCTACGATGTTCACGAACTGAATTTCCCAACCGGCAAAGTGATCACCAGCACTCTTGCCCAGGCACAGGTAATCATTCGCCGACTGGATTCCGACCAGTTTGAACTGGTCATAAGGAGAAGTTTCGCCGACTACATCTGGATGTGGCTGCGTGATGCAGCTGCGGAATTTGGTGTCAGTGGATAGGCTGTCAGTCCCTGCGATTGCGCCGATTTCGTCGCCGCTGCCCCCCCGGTTCCGACGACTCCTGTGTCGCTGGTTTGGTTACCGAAGAAAACAGCAAGGGAAAGGGGTCAGTCTTGTGCGGAATCGCCATTGCTTCAACAAAATACTGCTGAAAGCCGGGACTCAAAGCCGTTTCAATCTTCTGGACCTCACTGACTACCTGTTCAATTTCCCGTCGGCAATCAGTGTTTAGCAATGCGATCCTGACACCGGTACTCGCTGCATTCCCAATTGAACTGACATTGGTCAGTTCACAGTCGGGGATTAACCCCAGAACCATCGCATGCCTGGTATCTATATTGCTGCCGAACGCGCCAGCAATGTGAATCCTGTCGACTCTGGCCACCGGAAACTCATCCATTAGAAGCCTGACACCCGCGTAAAGTGCGGCCTTCGCCAGCTGAATCTGACGAACATCCGTCTGCGTAACAACGATCTGCGACTCACCAGTGGTAAGGACAAACGAACAGGTACGCCCATCCTTAATTATCCGGTCGGTTCTTCCCGCCTGCGTTTCATTAATAACGCCGTCTGCTGTCAACACCCCGCTCAGATACATCTCTGCAACAGCTTCGATAATCCCGGAGCCGCAAATACCGGTTACACCCGTGGCAGCGATCGCGTCCGCGAATCCCGACTCGTCAGACCAAAGTTCCGAGCCAATCACCCTGTAGCGCACAGCCAGTGATTCCGGATCAATCCGAACCCTCTCAATCGCACCTGCTGCAGCACGTTGTCCGCAACTGATCTGTGCACCCTCGAATGCCGGACCCGTCGGGCTCGAGCATGCGAGCAACTTCGCACGATTACCAAGTACAATTTCAGCATTGGTACCTATGTCGATGATCAACGTGATCTCGTCACGCTTGTATAGCTGATCCGACAAAATAACCGAGGCAGTATCTGCACCAACATGCCCTGCGATGCAGGGTGGAATATAGAGTCTGCCACCCGGGTTGATATCAATCCCCAACTCGCGCGAGGGCAAGCTGACTGACTGTTCAGTAGCCAGAGTGAACGGTGCAGAGCCAAGCGGAGAAGGATCTATGCCAAGCAGCAGATGATGCATGATGGGGTTTGCAGCCACCGCCAGGGAAACAATCAGCTCAGCATCAATGCCGACTTCACCAGCAGCTTCTGCGATCAATTCATTGATCGCGGTTCGCACCACCGCAGTCATTTCCCTCGCACCTTCAGGCTGCATCATGACGTAGGAAACCCGACTCATCAGATCCTCACCAAAGCGGATCTGGGGATTCATCTTGCCGACAGATGCAAGAACATTCCCTTGATGCAGGTCGGTCAGATGAAGTGCTATTGTAGTCGAACCAACATCGATGGCAGCACCATAGACTGTTTCCACCAGACCGGGCCACACGGCAATCAACCTGGATCGCTCCGTCTCAGTATAAACCGCAACCGTAACGCCGGTGCCCCCGTCATGCAGTTTACTGTGAAGCAGGGGCAACACAGCGACATCACAATCCAGATCGGTAAGGTTCCATTCCTGCTTCAGCGCCAGACGCAGGCGCGAAAGATCGCTTGCGGGTTCTTCCATTGAATCTTCGGACACCTCGACGTAGCACAATCGAATGTCAGGCATCAGCTCAATATCCCTCACCTCTGCAGATTTTCTGACTATCTGCCGGTGAACCTGCGATTCCGGTGGGACGTCGATCACCACCGGGCCCTGAATCAATGCATGGCAACTGAGTCGCCGACCCTCCTCGAGCGGAGATTTCCTTTCAGCGTATCGGAGTTCCGTCTGTGAAATCGGATTTAAATGACTGGCGCCTGAATGGATCCCATGTTTCGGAAAACTACCCTCTGCGCAGACAATCTGGCAGCGACCACACAAGCCGCGCCCGCCACATACAGAATCTATATCTACACCAAGCTGTCTTGCAGCCTCAAGCAGCGGGGTACCTACGGCGAAATCACCACGACGCCCGGAAGGGGTAAATATAACTGAGACAATGTCTGTTTCATCCATCGATATGATTCAGGGCTTAACTATGCACTGCGCCTGCGCCTACCCCTGTTTCTGCGTGCGCCGTCAAGGGACGCCTGGTCGCGGTACTTGGCAATCCACCTGGCACAATCAGGATCATTCCCCATCATCACGTCCGCCCCCATAACGGCCTGCACTACTTCGGTGTGCAACGGGTTCGTTATTGCAGAGGTCATACCCGCCGCCATCGCCATCGGCAGGAAGGCCGCATTGATACCGTTTCGATGCGGCAAACCGAAGCTGACATTCGATGCACCGCACGTGGTGTTGACCTTGAGTTCTTCTCGCAACCGTCGAAGCAGGTGCATTACCTGCTTACCGGCTGAATTTATCGCGCCGATCGGCATCACCAGAGGGTCGACCAGAATGTTCTCGTGTGAAATCCCATGATCGGCTGCTCTTTCCACAATCTTTTTTGCGACCTCGAACCTGACATCGGGGTCTTCCGAAATTCCGGTTTCATCATTGGAAATGGCAACCACCGCAGCGCCGTGTTTCGCTACCAGCGGCAGGATGCTTTCAAGCCTTTCATCCTCACCGGTAACCGAATTAACGAGCGCCTTACCCTGGTAAACATTCAAGCCCGCTTCCAGTGCTGCAACGATAGAAGAATCAATCGTCAATGGAACATCAGTAACAGACTGAACAAGTTCAATGCATCTAGCCAGGATCGCAGGTTCGTCAGCAAGAGGAATGCCTGCGTTGACGTCAAGCATATGAGCGCCCGCCTCAACTTGTGCGAGAGCATCTTTCTCTACCCGGCTGTAGTTTCCCGCGAGCAGTTCCGCCGTCAGGATTTTTCGACCTGTCGGATTTATGCGTTCACCGATAAGCACAAAAGGTTGGTCGAATCCGATGACAACTTCCCGCGTCGCCGAACTGATCACTGTATTAGTCACGTACGTGTACCTCCAATAAATTAAGTGTTGCAGTCAGCTGACAGCGCCGTGGACGCAACACCTCTGTTTCTGATGAGTGCTTCCAGATCGCTATCTGAGTATCGAGACTCGATAGCATGGGCTTCCGACAGTACAATTACAGACGGGTCATCCGCATTGTCAATTTCTATCGTCGCTCTACGCCATTCTTCTATATAGGCTTTACTACCACCCTTTCCGGCCCTCATCGCTGCTCGATCAATTGCCTTCTGAAAGCGCGGCGATAGTAACTTTTTGGTCTTGGTCCTGCCTTTCTTTAAAATAATTTGGGAAGGTATATCACGCCAGTAAATAGTAATCTGTTTCATGACACACACCACCTGAGTGGTTCTTCGATTTTATGCATGCCAACATGAATATGCCTGAACTCCAGTCCCAGATAGATTGCCGCCTCTTCTGCTGCCGATAAAAGACCTTCGTCCTGGTTCTGCGAGACATAGATCAATCGCCGGTAGTTCGCGAAATAAAGCTCCTTGAGTTCCGGATGAGAATCCAGTTTGAGGCTCTTGACCACCATCGTCTGGAAGTGTCTTGTCAGAAAATCCGTCAACCAGAAAGTCCCCGGCTCTTCTTCCATCAATGAATCGAAACGATGTGAACCTGCAAAAGTGGAAAAGCAGTGTGGGCCCGGTAATCGAGTGACATTCGGCAGATCTTCGATCAATTTGTCTATCGCGCCATTAGTTCCACAATCTGCATACGCAACAAATATTTTCTCGTACTGCCCCCCTATTGAGTCGAGTTTTTCTGCCAAACGTTCAGGTATTTCCTGAGGTCGATGATGCAATGAAGCATCCAGACAGACGAGATCTACATGCTTCCAGCCATTGCCGACCTTTACCTGCTGAATCTCCCGGGCCAGTGCGCCGCAGGCGATAATGAGCGATTGCTCAACCACGGTTTGCGCCTCGCTGCAGCACCAGCAGCGTCGCCTTGTCTGCAGCGTCAGCAGCATCCCTACAATATGCATCCGCACCCACCGCAAGGCCGAATTCCTCGTTCAGGGGCGCACCACCAACCATAACGATGTAGTCGTCACGAAACCCTCTGGCCACCATCTCATCAATAACAACCTTCATGTAGGGCATGGTTGTGGTCAACAGCGCCGACATGCCAAGCACATCAGGCTTGTGCTCTTCCATCGCAGCAAAGTAGTCTTCAACGGAATTGTTGATGCCGATATCGATCACTTCGAACCCCGCGCCTTCCATCATCATGCCAACCAGGTTTTTCCCGATATCGTGGATATCACCCTTAACAGTACCGATGACCATTTTACCAAACGGCTTGGCGCCGGTTTCAGCGAGCAGCGGACGAATAATTGCCATGCCACCTTTCATGGCATTCGCTGCAAGCAATACCTCTGGGACGAACAAAATGCCGTCACGGAAGTCGACACCGACAATCTGCATTCCACCAACCAGCGCTTCATTGAGAATTTTTTCGGCGCTCCAGCCACGAGCGAGCAGTATTTCAGTACCTTCGACGATTTCTTCTCTTAATCCGTCATAAAGATCATCGTGCATCTGCTCGACAAGTTCGACGTCGTTCAGTTCACTGAGAACAAGATCGTCTTCCGTTTGATCTGTCATGTCTATCTCCAGCAACTAGTAGTTCTGATCAGGAAAGGACGACTTTCGCTGTGTCATAAACGCCAGCAGTGCTTCATCAACCGCATCATCCAGGGGCGGTGGTTCGTAACTGGCCAGTTTTTCCTTCCAGAGCAAGTTGGCACGCTGACTTGCATCCAGCGAACCGTCCTCGAGCCATTGTTCAAAGCTGTTGTTATCTGCGATGGTGGATCGATAGAAAGCTTGTTCAAAATTAGCCTGGGTATGGCTGGCCCCCAGGAAGTGAGCCCCCGGACCGACTTCACGCAATGCATCCATTGCAAGACCATTTTCTGACAGATCAATCCCCCCAAGGAGGATCGCGATCATGTTTGCCTGGTCAACATCCATCATGAATTTTTCGTAGCTCATCACAAGCCCACCCTCAAGCCATCCTGCCGTGTGTAGCATGAAATTCACGCCAGCCATCGCCGCTGCCTGAAGTGTGTTAGAAGACTCATAAGCAGCCTGGGCGTCGGGAATTTTCGAAGCACACAGCCCACCACCTGAACGAAACGGTACCTTCAACCGTCTTGCCAACTCGGCCGCACCGTACAAAACCAGCGCTGGTTCCGGTGTGCCAAACGTGGGAGCGCCTGACTGCATCGAGATCGAACTTGCGAACGTGCCGAACACGACGGGCACCCCCGGTCTGACCAGTTGTGTGTAAGCCATACCAGCCATGGCTTCAGCAAGAAGCTGAATCAAAGTACCGGCCACAGTTACCGGCGACATCGCACCCGCAAGAATGAAAGGCGAGATTACCGTCGCCTGGTTGCTTTCAGCATAGACCTTTGCAGCCCCCAGCATAGTGGCGTCAAACGTCATGGGTGAGTTGGCATTAATCAAACTTGTGATCACGGTGTTTTGATCAACAAAATCTTCGCCAAAAACAATCCGCGCCATTTCCACCGTATCCTGGGCACGTTCCGGGTGCGTGACAGAACCCATGAATGGCTTGTCAGAATATTTGATATGGCTGTAGATCATATCAAAGTGGCGCTTGTTAACGGGCAAATCTACGGGCTCACACACCGTCCCGCCCGAATGGTGCAAGCTCGGACTCATGTAAGTCAGCTTGACAAAATTTTTGAAGTCCTCGATCGTCGCATAACGCCTGCCCTGATCAAGATCTCTGACAAAGGGTGATCCATAAGCGGGCGCCAGCACTGTCCTGTCGCCTCCAATAATCGTTGTTCGGGCAGGGTTGCGGGCATGCTGTGTGAATTCGGCGGGGGCAGTAGCCTGAATCAGGCTGCGGCACAGTCCACCGGGGAACCTGACTCTCTCACCATCTACATCGGCACCGGCATCTCTCCAGAGTGCTAACGCGTCAGGAGCATCACGAAACTCAATCCCTATTTCTTCAAGCACGGTATCCGCATTATGCTCAATCAACTCCAGCGCTTCTTCGTTCAATACACCGGAATAGGGAATCTGACGGCTGATATAAGTCGCGGTTTCAACAGACACAGTAGAACGCCTGGCTGCGATTCTGCCTGCTCGCCCACCGGTTCTTCGATTTGTTGGTCTACCCATTCCTGTTCCCGTCTGCTTGAAATTACAGGGTTGACACCCCCTATTGGGTAGACAAAATTTTGATCCACTACCTCTGGATATGCTTGCAGATAAACGACAATGTGAAGCTCGGAAACGACAGCGCAAATCAGGTAGGTGTCAACGTGTTCTGGCCCAAGAGGTCCTCGTAGTAACCAGATTGCCTATTTACACCAACGACTGCATTTTTCATCAGGTAAGCAACGGTCATCGGACCTACTCCACCTGGCACCGGCGTGATCCAATCTGCGACTTCGGCACAGCTTTCAAAATCCGCGTCGCCAACTACTTTTGTTTTCCCGTCGGGGTCAGATACCTGATTGATGCCGACATCGATAATGATGGATCCAGGCTTGATCATGCCACCGGTAATAAGCCCTGGCTGACCCACGGCCACAAAGACAACATCCGCCTTTAGTGAATGGTTAGCAACTGATCGTGTCATGTGATGACAAACGGTGACCGTTGCCCCTTCAGCCATCAACAAAAAGGCGATCGGCTTGCCAACTATCTCCGAATGTCCTACGACACAAACTTCGAGTCCTTCCAGCTCAACGCCGGTAGATTTCAGCAGATGAACAGCAGCCATCGCTGTACACGGGCCCATCTCCGGCGAACCGTAAACAATTTTACCAATTGATGACGGATGCATCCCCTCGACGTCTTTAAACGGATAGATAGTTTCTTGCAGGCTCCGGATGGAGATATGATCCGGCACCGGTCGCTGAATTATGATGCCTGTAACCCGAGGATCGACATTCATCGTGGCAATGGCAGCCCGGAGTTCTGCTTCGCTGACAGATGACGCGAACTGACGCTCCAGAGCGAACAAAAACACATTATGTGCCCCAGAAGGTAAATCACTGACCACCGAACTAACCCGATACCGACATCGACCGCACCGAAAACGACTACAACAAACCAATCAGCTTTGTAACCGTAGGGCATAGCGCCAAAACGCCTTAATCAATATCAACCAGGCTTGCACCGGCACCGGACAATCGGGACTCTTTAGAGGATTTGCTTAAAGCCTGTTGGGTAAAGCGCCAAAGCGAATGCCAGTCGGCTTCGGATAGCTCGACACCGAGCTCACGTGTGGTGATGCGGTTTTGCCTAATAGATTCAGCAGAGATTAACTCCGGTGGTTCCACTGCTGAGCGATATGATAAATCAACCGCTGTTTCGACATGAAGTGTTTCCAGGCCGCCACCCAAAATAGAACTCAGTCCCGATTCCCCCACAACAAGCACGCAATCCGAACCGCGACTTTGCCACCCAAGCTTCACCGGCGGGGAAATGGGTGAGTGACAAAGATAGCCCACCAGCAAGACCGGGTTATCAAGAACAGCGTTAGGGGGCAGTACCGTTTCTCCGGTTACCAGACTATCCGACAAGACAGGACCCGCCTCAATCACAGATAGCTTGGCTGAATCTCTCATATTTCCCCAACGATGATGCATGTCTAGTTGCCCCAGCGCAGAGACGATATTCTTAAGAGGATCAATACCCGCTGCCGCAAGTCCCATTGCTGCCTTTGCCAGGTCATCTGCAAGGCCAACGGGCACGTTCCGACCAAGCGCCGCCCATCGCACCGCAAACTTCAGTTCATTGCGTGAAAACTTCATTCCATTTGCCCCGGCTTGCAGGTAAATGTCCACTGATCCGCCCAGTGTGAGTTCAACTCATCGGGAAACGGCGCTCCTTGATACATGTTGACGCGAGTCCATAGGTCAGACTTGGGGTCAAACTTGCTGACCCCAAAAAACGCAAGTTTGAATCGAAGAATATCAATCGGTCGAAACCTGGCGGCGATGACATTGTCTGCCACCTCCCCATAGGGATGGGACTCCGCGTTTTGAATTCGACGGATCGTATGGCGAAATCTCGGATGCAGTGCACAGAATTGAAGAACACTCTGTCCAAGATCTGACATCTGCAGTGCCTCCCGTAACCGAGCAACATCCCAACCAACGGTGAGAGGCATTTCTGTTTCACTATCCGTGACACCATCATCAGCACGAGGGCCGAGCCGCGGTTCGAGCTTTTCCTCAGAGTAGACCCATTGTCGATCGGTTTCCTCACGATCCTGGAAGTTGATTTGAGTTACCCAACCATAGTGCCTGTCGATCAAAGTATTCAATTGTGTCAGGCGCATCGCTGGCTCCCATACTTCCTCCTCGGAAGCGGCTTTGAACCTCTCTCCCATTTTATCAACCAGCTCACCAAAAGGTTCGATCAGCAGAGTGACGACCAGCTCCTGAGCTTCCAGACCGAGGTGCTGTGACGCCCAACGGAAGATCGAGTCAACCGGTAACGCCACGTCGAAACGGTCGCTGGCGGCGAGGTGGTATGCCAACGCGGTCAGATCCACACCCAGTTTTTCAATTCTTGCTGATTGTACTTCGTCATCGACCTGCCATTCGCTCACTTGTACCCGACACTTTGCGAGCACACTGTTGAGCATTTCTACCTGAGCCACCGATACACTATCCACCCCACGCACAGCTGCCAGGGCATGCTCTTTTGCTAAAACCCATTGATGTACCAGCACCTGGTGATTCATCAGAAAAGGCGCCATGCCAAGCCCTGTTGCATTGCCAATACCAAGAAATCGTCGAATCGGGAGCGCCAGTTTCACCGCTTTCACATCGCCCTTCTGTCTGGCCATATGCTCAACCAGGTCGAGAGAAAACAACCTGATCAGGTAAACAGCCAGCATCTCGGCCTGGAAGGCACTACCAAGGTCCGCTCGGTCGGCGATCTTTTCCCAGTCCGCACAGCCAAATTTCCCACCGCCATAGACCGCCGTAGTTCGCATCAGGTACCCGACGTCTGCAATCATCTCGATGTCAGGCTGCCTCCCCTCTGCCAGACTGTTCGCGACATGATTAAAAAGCCTTTCGCTGATATTTGCTCGTGCTAATACCAGTTCACTGGCGGTAAAACGCCCCGCTTCCTGCAAGGGTGTATTCCCCCGCAGCCGCTCAATATCTTTATCCAGCGGAATTCCGTCAAAAAGGTTGAACGTGGCATCCCATTCATGGGCTATGACGCGGTCACTGCGTTTCATTGGGTCCAGAGGATGTGAGAACGCGAGGAGGCTGTAGTGACGGCTACCAGTAAAAACTGAGTAGATAACACGCCCGCGACCTTCACGGTCCAGTTCTATGTCCGGCTTCGAAAACTCCCAGTTCTCGATCGCCATACGACGCGTCAGGCTCCGCATGAAACTAAGACGAGTCTGAAAAGCTGATCCCATTCGCTCAAGGCGCATGATCTCGTCAGGCCGTCGCAACAGCGTGTCTGGTACGAGCTTTTTCAAGTAGGTTCCATCCGCAATACTTCCCAGGCACCTTTTCGGTGTACCCAATGCTCAAGCCTGATTGATTCTGCTCCTGACATGGCTCAAAGCTCAGGACCAAATGAGCGTTCAAAAAATTGGTACCAGTTGCCCTGGCAGATCTTCGCAACTTCTGCCTCATCAAAACCGACTTCAGCAAGGCCCTGGGCAATCCCGGGATAGCCAGTTGAATTTTCAAACCATGCCGGTTGCGGGGGGAATCCAGCACGGTCAGCAGAACCCTCGCCATAGTCAATTTCCTTGGTCCAGCGGCCATTGCGCATCCATTCGACCACACTGTCGGGCTGGTCCTGGCAGAGATCACTGCCAAAGCCAACATGGTCAACACCGATCACTTCCACCGTACGAGCAATCATCTGGCAAAAGTTTTTAAGCGTGCAGGAAGACCCATTATCTAAATGATGTGGGTACATGGAAAAACCAAGCATACCGCCGCGCTCAGCCAGTGCTTTTAAGACCACCTCAGATTTGTTACGCAGCGCCGCGTGCCAGAAACCTGGATTGGCATGCGAGATCGTAATTGGGCGCTCAGACAGGTCTATCGCTTCAAGGGTTGAGCGCTCTGCAGAATGGCTCATATCAATCACAAACCCTATCCGGTTCATTTCCTTAATGACCTGCCTGCCCATTCTGGTAATGCCGGGGTCATCACTTTCATAGCAGCCAGTCGCAAGCAGACTTTGATTGTTATAGGAAAGCTGCATGAAGCGCGCACCAAGCTGATAACAGATCTCAACCAGGGAAATGTCGTCCTCGATTGGCGATGGGTTCTGGAATCCAAAGAAAATGGCCGTGCGCTGACTCTCACGGGCCAGATCAATATCGGCAGCACAAGTGCCAGGTATGACGAGATCGCTGAACTTTTCAAAGTAGTTATTCCACTTTGAAAAGTTCGCGACGACTTCACGAAAGTTTTCATGATAGGCGATCGTTACGTGCACGGCGGCAAGACCGGCGTCATTCATTTCCTTGAATATTTTTTCAGACCAGTTGCTGTACTGCAGGCCATCGACGAAATACATGCTCAATCCTCTTGGTACGTCACACAATCTTACGCGCTTAACTTGAAAAAGCCTTGTCACAATACGACACCCGATGGCATATCCATACCATTTACCGGCACCCACTTCTTGCACCAACAGGCCGACTTATCTTTTCAGGTTTCCCGTCGACGGAATACCAACGATTTCAATAGTGACGCCGTCATCAATACCATGACGAAGGAAAACAGCAGAGCTACAGAATAGAAGCCGCTGTCGGATCAGGTGATGACAAGTTCCTTGCGAACACTCGCAACCTAGAAGAGTTTCCTGATTTTGTTTTTGTGAGCTTCAGCATCATCTAAATACTCATTGAATTGATCGCCCCCCCGAGAGTGTCATACAAATATTGACTCGACGTAATATCGACGCACAGGTGAAACATTCCTTCCGATTGAATCAAGATCACGCCTATGCCGAACATCAGAGTCTGCGCGACATCACCATCCGAGAATGAACTAGGGCGAAGATCAATACTGCAGACCGCCTGAAGCAATTCGCGACTGTGCACCCCACTTACAACCAGCCAGGCGTGACTGTCAGCACGGGGCAACGAATAATTGCTGTCTGCCCCATCTGGATGACATCCCAGGTAATTAGAACTTCCGAGGAGCAGAAACTCACCAACAGACAGGCGTGCCAGTAACGTACCGTCCTTTTGAACCTGCGCACAGTTTGGTTTGTCGGGCACCAGCATTGACAGCGATTCGAGCCAGCTCGCAGCAGTCCTCCCGCGCATACCGCATCGATCTGAAAGGGTGCGGTCAACGATGACGACACCATTCCCCAAGTCACTGCGGGATGCACTGATCAGGCTGATTCGCTCAGGGAGCGTCTCTTCTATCACATCCGCAGAAATATCCGGAACTCGCTGCCGCTCAGTCTGCGGATCATAAAAAGGCAGCTCGCAGAGGGTTGCCTGCAAGCCGTGACCGTGATCAACCCTGATGGTAATCGTATCACCCTCTGCACTTGTCGCAGGGACGTATGCAAGACCCACTATTTTGTCGAGAGTCGGAGAATATGCAGCCGAGGTTACACGCCCGGCCATCCGGTCACCCTCCAACACAAGGTGCGATTCCTTCGGTGCATCCATGCGATTCATTGACTCAACAGTGAAACCTGCAAGTCTTCTCGTCATCCGGGTTGTGTCAATCTCGGCAGTGGTTCTGTCACCAATAAAAAATGGCTTTTTACGGGATACTGTCCACGACATCTCTAATTCGCGTAGGTGCGTCATGGCGTCTGTGTCCTGGCCGATGATAATGTGACCTTTCTCTAACCGGAGCAACCGCTGGGCCTCAACACCAAAAGGCGCGATATCAAATGTTGCTCCAACCGCGGCAAGCGCCTCCCACAGATGCCTCCCGAAGGTTTGAGGCACATGGATTTCGTAACCGAGTTCGCCGACGAAGCCGACTCGCAGCAGGCGTGCCGGGATACCAGCAACCTCGCCCTCACGTACACCCAAATAAGGAAACGCATCCTCGTCGAGATCAGTTGTCGTGAGTCTAGCCAGCACTTCTTTGGATTTCGGGCCCGCGAGGTTTACAACGCAATATGCACCCGTGACATTCGTAATATCGACATCAAGCTGCCACTGTACGTTCCATTTAAGCATCTGCCGGTAGACATTCTCGACACCAGTGGTTGTAGCCGTCACGTAAAAATGAGTTTCCGCCAGCCTGGCAGCAACACCATCGTCAATAACGACACCCGCTTCATTGCACATGAGTGCATACTTTGACTTGCCAATCGCCAGTCCTTTGAAGCCTCCCGTGTAGATCCTGTTCAACAGCTCTGAGGCGGCGGGCCCCCTGATATCAATACCACCCAGCGTTGACAGGTCAATCATGCCTACGTTTTGGCGAACATTAATGACTTCCCGCTCGATACAGGCAATGCGGTCTTCACCAGGCCGTGGGTAGCAGGCAGGACGATACCAGGTGCCTGCATGCAGAAACTGTGCTCCCAATTTCGAGTGCGCCTCATGCATCGATGACAATCGAGCAGGGAAAAAGACTTCTCCCGCACTGACCGCCAGGGGCTCCGCACGAAGCGGCGGCCTGGCTGTCGTGACACCCGTCTCATCAATAGTGGTTCGATTTGCAGCAGCGGTGATTTTTGCGGTCGCCAGTGCTGAATGTCGCCCCTGTGACGGTCCCATACCAACCGTCGAATAGCGTTTCACCAATTGCACATGCGTGAACCCATCGGCCACCGCATTTACGATATCACCAATCTGCAGATCCTCATCCTGGTCGACAAATTCCTTGCCTTGGGGGTGTGGAAAGATTGGCCATGAGTGGTTTGGATCAGGCGCCAGCTCGTCCAGGCCCCATTTTCCGGTGATGCTACCCGCTAGCTGGAACCCTCGGGGCAGACCATCAAGTGTGAAACAGTTATCTTCCTCATCAAAACGTAGCCGAGCTCCCGCCTGACAGGGAATCTGATACTGGGGCAGAAAACCTACCGATGAGCAAAGCAGGTCGCACTCTATTGTCTCCAGAGGCTCATACTGAGCCACATGGACTTCCCTCGATGTCTGCCCGCGAAGCTGGATCGCCGAAAGGTGCCCGCGGCGCGCGACGGCAGCATGGGGCTCGGCCCCTGTGATGATTCTCACACCCCGCTCAACCACACTTTCCATCAGTGCGGACCGGGCCTGGGATTTGTCTCGCTCCGCTCTTAATTCAATGATCGCCGCCACCTCAATATCGGCATCGAGCAGATCGAGCGCCAGCCCATAAGCTTCATCATTCCCGGCAATAATGACCGCTCGATGACCTGCTTTCACACCATAAAGGTGCACCAGGCGTTGGACCCCACTTCCAAGCATAACGCCGGGGAGATCATTATTTCGAAACACAGCAGGCTGCTCAAGACTACCCGTCGCAAGAGTCACACCGGACGCGCGTATCTTGAAAAGATTATGCCCCTGCAGAATCGGGACATAATGATCCGCATACCAGCCATTACAATGTGCTGTCGTCATTACCTCTATATTATTGTTAGTTTCAATCTGCCCAATCAGTTCCTGGGCCAGACGACCTGCAACTACTCCTTCAGGATCAATTCTCGAGTAGAGCAGCGAGCCACCCAGAACCGGATCCTGCTCTACCAGCAACACTGACTTTCCATCGTTTGCGATATCAAGCGCTGCCCGCATGCCATGGTAGCCGCCTCCGACAACCAGATGATCCACATGCAGGTACCTTTTCGTGCGCGGCACGACCTTTTGCTTCGAAGGATTGATCCGCCCGAGCCCTGCACTGCGACGAAAGAATTTCGCCCAGAGCTCCCAGATACCTTTCGGTCGATAAAATGCTTTGTAATAAAAACCAACAGGCAGGAATCGCGCCAGCAATCCGATTGCGGCTCCCAGATCATTTTCGAGCGAACCAAGATGATTCTGCGAAGTGACTTCCATGGCCTGACACAGAGTTTCAGTGTCAGCGAAACAATTCGCCCGGTGATCAATCGTCACTAGCGTGGCCGCATCGTCTCCGGCAAAGGTCAGTCCCAGTCTGGGTCGGTGATATTTAAAGGAACGACTCATCAGCTGAGCATCAGCAGCCAACAGGGCGCTCGCTACCGTATCCCCTTCAAAGCCGTTCAACCTCGTGCCATTGAAGCTAAAGAAGACCCGAGTGTCCCGCTTAATACGCGTGCCAAAAGGTGCTGAAAGTCGCATTGTCATCTCTCGACAGAATCTATAGAAAATGGATATGTGTTGATTACTTCATCTGTCACCGTGTCACGATCCGCCAGAAACCAGAACGAACTCGGCGTGTGGCACCACCATTCGGTCACGACACCAGCCGAGTTCGTGTCAAAGAACACATGTTCAGCCCATGCTTTTCGATCTACCTGCTTGCGGTCAGGCTCGACATGATATTCACCACCGTAGATGAACTCATCGATATTGCGAATACCATTAAGCGGGCAAAGAAGTGTTTTCATACCATAGGAACCTCTAGTGACTCGCCGCCGTGGCACCGGCTTCGTTAACCTGTTCGAATCGGTAGAATCGATCCAGTGAAAAAGGCGCTATCAGTTCCGGAACCCGACCGGTGGCCACCAGTTCTGCCATCGTCATACCCGAGATAGGTGTTGCCTTGAAGCCCCAGGTACCCCACCCGGCATCCAGGTAATAGTTCTGCACGGGACTTTCACCCATGATCGGACTGTAGTCTGGTGTCATATCAGTGATGCCAGCCCACTGACGCATCACCCGAGCTTCTCTTAGAAACGGAAACAATTCGAGAACCGCCGCGGAAAGTGTTTCCCGCATGGGTAGAGTTGCACGAGTGTTGTACAAGGGATAAGGATCGGATCCACCGCCGATAACAAATTCGCCTCGAGACGTCTGATGGATGTAGACGTGGTGATGAGGCGAGCTGATATGAGGTTCGAGCAGCGGCTTGTAAGGTTGCGTCACCATGGCCTGCAACGGGAATGTATGAATGGGTAGCTTGATACCGGCCATATTCCCCACAACCGAACTTGAACCGGCAACTGCCTGTATGACTTTTCCGCAGCTAATGTCACCTCGCGTGGTTCTAACGCCGGTAACCTTGCCATGATCAATGTCTATCCCGGTCGCTTCAGTCAACTGATGGAATTCAACACCCCGAGCAGCCGCCTCTTTCGCATATCCCCAAACCACGGCATCATGGCGCGCTGTGCCTCCATCCGCATGCCACAGACCGGCTAAAATCGGATATCGGGCAGCAGTGTCCATTCGAAGATGCGGCACCATCTGAGCTATTTCGTCGTTGAACATCAGCTCGGAGCGTACACCCAGGTGTTGATTAACCTCAGCTCGCCAACGCAGGTTGCGCACCGCAGCATCACTGTGCGCAAGGGTGAGCTGCCCCCGCTGTTCAAACATGATGTTAAGGCCCAGCTCATTGGATAAACTTTTGTACAGTTCAAGAGAGGCTTTATAAAAAGCAACACCTTCCTCGGTCAGGTAGTTGGATCTAAGTACGGCGGTGTTGCGCGCCGTGTTACCACCACCTAGATAACCTTTATCAAGCACCGCAACGTTGGTAATTCCGTACTCTTTTGCGAGATAGTATGCACACGCGGCGCCATGACCACCCGCACCTATGATCACTACATCGTAGAATTGTTTAAGAGACCGAGACTCCCCGAACAGGTTTTTCCCCGGGTAAGTTCTGGCTAGTCCGTATTTAAGTAATCCAAAAGGCACTGGTCACTCTCCCGTCTTGTTCTACAGACTCGTTTCTTTGATGTGCATTTCCCTTAGATGCATTTCCCAGGCGGTTTTTGGTCCATACCACAAGGAAGGAAGCAGAATCAGAGATACCGGCATAGCCGTGACTACAATGAAGGACTGCAACGCCGAAATACCACCGGAACCGATTGAAATGAGGATCGCCGCAAACATGCCCATGACAATACCCCAGAAAACCCGCAGTCCAGCTGGCGGGTGATCTGTTCCCGTCATCACCATAGAGACAGTATAGGTCATGGAGTCTCCTGTGGTCGCTACAAAAACCGTCGGCAGGATAAGAAACAACACCGAGATGAGCAGACCAAAGGGTAACTGTTGCGTCATGGACAATAGCGCAGCCGGCATCCCATGCTCCGCGAATGGGCCAGAAATGACACTGGGTTCAACCAGCTCGAAATAGATGCCGGCGCCACCGACGATAGTGAACCAGAAGTTGGTCACCAACGGCGCGATGACCGAAACGACAACAATAGACGTATTCGAAGCCACGGCGAAAAGAGGCGGCGAATTGGTGAAATGAGCTATCGGCTCGGCCGCAGCCCAAAATACTCCACCACCGGCAAGCAAGGTGCACATGATAATAGCCACCCACTTAAACGTGGACATTTCAGGCGTTTCAATGCCACCTAGCGTGGCTCGACCTGAAGGAGACACGCAAACCAGGATTGCCGCTACAAAGGTAAGCAGTAACAGACCCTGCCAGTAAGCACCGAAGTAGGTGGTTGCGATCGAAAAACCTGCATTAACAATTGCTGAAAGCAAATCGATATCAACTATCGCAAGACCAACAAACGCGACGATGAAACCGCCACTCGTCATAAAAACTGGCCAGTCTATCTCCGGTGCATTGGAACTGGTTTCGTCACTCATCAGGACATGAAAGCGCGACACTGTTCGTGTAATGTCTGGGGGATCTTGACCCCCTCCAGCGCTATAACCTCGCGCCGCTCGTGTCTCCGAGTCCCCGGCAGATGTGAACCATCCATACCACCCAGCCGGTTGATGAATGACTCTGAATGGTCCTGCCAGTGTTCCGAGTCGCCGAATCTCGCAGGATCCATAGCCAGCATCAGTTCACCGCCAACTGGCGGTCCACCATCATTGTTGTCATTTTTCTCGGCTTCAAAACTGAAGTCCTGGCCGGAAAGACCGGCGACAAGTAATTCGATCATCATCGCCATGTTCGAACCTTTGTAGCCGCCAAAGGGTAACAGCGCACCACCGTCCAGAATACGCGCGGGATCAGTTGTGTCATTACCGTCGGCGTCTATACCAGTACCCGAAGGAACTGTTTGCCCCTCACGGGCTGCAATCATGACCTCTCCTTTGGCCATGGACGAAGACGCCTGGTCAAAAATCAGAGGCGGTTCGTCTCCACGGGGCCAGCCAAAACACATGGGATTGGTTCCGTACAGCGCCTCGCTCGCGCCTGAAGGTACAACTGCCGGTTTGTAGGTCGTAAACGCCATAGCTACCAGCCCCTCTTTTACGACAGGTTCGACTTCAGTCCACAGCGCCGCAAAGTGATGTACGTTGACGAGGACCAGCGCAGCGATACCGTTACCTCTTGCGGCGTCTATCAGCGCAGACCGGCTCCTCTGCAGAGCCAGCGGCGCGTAACCACCATTTCCATTAGCCTGGATCACACTACCGGATAATTGGCGAATTTCAGGGACCGCAGTACCGTTAACTTTGCCGCTCTTCAGCGAAGCAACATAACCGGGTAATCGGAACAATCCGTGCGAAGAGCAACCATCTCTTTCAGCAGCATGAATGGTTTCTGCAACCGCCGTGGCATTTTCTTCATCGCAGCCACTGGCCAGCAGGCAATTGGTCGCGAGTTGATGGACTTCTTTGAGTGAGAGCGTGATATCTGACATGAAAGAACCCTGTGGCAAAAAGCCAGCGATTTAGTTGAGAAAGTAGGTAAATAAATACGGCATTAACAACCCGGTACCGACATCCTCCGCACCGAAAATGACCTTAACCACCTTCGCACTAAAAGACTTCTTTTTCACTGATTAATAAAACACTAAAATCAGACAAGGCCTCTGCCTTGTCGTGCCTGGGGAAATGCAGATGTTCAAACTACCGGGCTACCCCTGATAATATGTCCTGAAACGAAACTCCATTGCCGACGCGCGCCAAAGTCTTCCTGAAATGCGTGCAGAAGCTTCTCATACACCAGCCATGTCCTTATGATGGACGACATGAACAATCCAGCTTCCATTATCGAACCGTACAGGGACCAGACCGGAGGCACGATATCCGCACTTCGCGCACTTGTGCTGGCTCAGGGTTATATCAGGGATGTCGATCAACACGCCGTCGCCGAGCTCTTCAACATCAGCCAGGCAGAAGTTCGAGGTATCGTCAGCTTTTATTCCGACCTGCGTACAAATCCGCCTGCGAACAAAATCATTCAGGTCTGCCAGGCTGAGGCCTGTCAGGCCACTGGCTGCAGATCCTTGACCGCTACTCTGGAGAACCGGCTTGACATCGCGATGGGCGAATCCACTCCGGACGACGAGTTTGCATTGGAAAGTGTCTACTGCCTTGGGCACTGTGCAAATGGTCCGACCGCCATGATAGATGACACCGTCTACACAAACCTGAGCAGTGCTGATGCCGACTCTTTGATTAACGGCAACCCTGATACAGCACCAACCGAAATCGTCGAGACAGATAATCGATTGATCTTCAATCGTTGTGGTCGGGTCGACCCACTCGATTTCGAAGCCTATCGTGCAGATGGAGGATTCTCTACTGCGCCAACTTCATCTGAGTCTGTGCTTGCTGAAATTCGCAGTTCCGGACTGCGTGGCCGAGGTGGGGCGGGATTCCCCGCACATATAAAGTGGCAGACCGTTGCAGATCAACCCAAGAACCAGAAGTACATCGTTTGTAATGCAGACGAAGGTGACTCCGGCACCTTTGCCGATCGTCTTATCATGGAGGGCGATCCCTTCCTTCTGATCGAAGGTATGGCCGTCGCTGCAGGTGCAGTAGGCGCGTCAAAAGGGTTCATCTATCTCCGTTCAGAATATCCTGAAGCTGCCGACATTCTTACCGAAGCGCTCGAGATTGCTCGACGGGAGGGAGCACTGAACGAAATCTTCGATATAGAGCTTTTTATTGGCGCCGGTGCTTATATCTGTGGCGAGGAAACTTCTCTCCTGGAGAGCCTTGAGGGTAAGCGCGGCATCATTCGTGCCAAACCACCCCTACCTGCCATCGAGGGTCTCTTTGGCAAACCAACACTGGTTCACAACGTCATTACTCTGTGTTCAGTTCCCTGGATTATCAAAAATGGTGGTGAAGCCTACCGGCGATTTGGGGTCGGCAATTCTACCGGCACCATGCCATTCCAACTGTCTGGCAATGTGAAGCGCGGCGGACTCGTTGAACTACCTTTTGGCATGCCGTTAGGTGAATTTATAGATGCCTACGGCGGGGGCACCCGTTCAGGGCGTCCGTTGAAGGCCGTGCAGGTTGGTGGCCCGCTCGGTGCCTATCTATCACGTGAACAACTGGGCACGCCGCTAACCTATGAAGCCATGGCAGCCATTGGTGCAGGAATCGGCCATGGCGGTATTGTGGTCTTCGATGACACAGTCGACCTGATCGAGCAGGCAAGATATGCCTTCGCTTTCTGTGAGCATGAATCCTGCGGCAAATGCACACCCTGTCGTATTGGCTCTGTCAGAGGACGAGAGCTCATGGAAGATATTCAGCAAAGCGGCTGTACAAAGGAAAAGCTTATCCTCGTGAAAGATCTCTGCGAGGTGATGGAAAAGACCAGTCTTTGCCAGATGGGCGGAATGACGCCTATTCCCGTAGAATCAGCAATACGCCACTTCCCCGGCGATTTCGGACTGGAGCAATAGCATGAGACTCGCTGATCAAGATCTGGGTACAAAGCAAGTCAACAACACCAGGATAGTCACGCTTGAAATAAACGGCGAGACTGTCAGCGCCCCCGCAGGCACCTCAATAATGCGGGCGGCCGAAGAAGCAGGAATCCCGATCCCCAAATTGTGCGCGACGGACTCTCTCGATGCTTTCGGTTCGTGCCGCATGTGTCTCGTTCAAATCGATGGCAAACCGGGATTTGTGTCCTCCTGTACGCAACCAGTACAGCAAGACCTTCGCGTCGTGACTCAAAACGAAGACATTGCCCGACTGCGTCGCGGTGTGATGGAACTTTATATCTCAGATCATCCACTCGACTGCCTGACCTGTGCAGCTAACGGCGACTGCGAACTGCAGGACGTGGCTGGCCAGGTTGGTCTTCGCGACGTGCGGTACGCGGGTGGCAGCAATCATGCCAACGACCCAATCGATAAGTCGAACCCCTATTTTACCTACGACCCCAGTAAGTGCATCGTTTGTTCCAGGTGCGTACGCGCCTGCGAAGAAGTTCAGGGTACTTTCGCACTCACCATTGACGGTCGCGGGTTCTCTTCCAGGGTCGCAACCGGCGCAGAGGACTTTTTCGCCAGTGAATGTGTTTCCTGCGGCGCCTGTGTACAGGCGTGCCCAACAGCTACTCTGATGGAAAAATCAGTGATTGATCATGGCGTGCCAGATCGCAGTATCGTCACCACCTGCGCTTACTGCGGAGTGGGTTGTTCCTTCAAAGCAGAAATGAAAGGAGAACAGGTTGTCCGCATGATGCCCTGGAAAGACGGCAAGGCAAATCATGGCCATTCCTGCGTTAAGGGACGCTTCGCCTGGGGTTACGCCAATCACCAGGACCGGATCACCGAACCGATGATACGCAACGGCATCACAGATCAGTGGCAAACCGTCTCCTGGGATGAAGCAATCCAATTCGCAGCAAATCGCCTGGGCAGGATTCAGGAAGAGCATGGTCGATTCAGCATCGGCGGAATCACCTCTTCCCGGTGTACCAATGAAGAAGTATGGGTTGTCCAGAAAATGATCCGCGCCGCCTTCAACAACAACAATGTCGACACCTGTGCCCGAGTCTGTCATTCACCCACAGGCTACGGACTCAAGCAGACCTTTGGCACCTCGGCGGGAACCCAGCATTTTGATTCGGTCACTGAAGCCGACGTGATCATGATTATCGGTGCCAATCCGACGGACGCGCATCCAGTGTTTGCCTCTCAGATCAAACGACGAGTTCGCGATGGAGCGAAACTCATCGTTATTGACCCTCGCCAGATTGATCTGGTGAGGTCCGCACACATTGAGGCAAGCCACCACCTGCCGCTGTTACCTGGCACCAATGTCCCTATGATGAACGCCTTCGCTCACGTCCTTGTGACTGAAGGTCTGTTGGACGAGAGCTTCGTGCAGGAACGCTGTGATCTCGAATCTTTCAATGCCTGGCGCGAGTTCGCAGCCCAGGAAGAGAATTCACCAGTTGCTGTTGCGAAAATAACGGGCGTTCCTGAAGAAGAGATACGCCTGGCAGCGCACCTTTTTGCAACTGCGGGTAATGGCGCGATTTACTACGGTCTTGGTGTTACCGAACACAGCCAGGGTTCAACCATGGTCATGGCGATGGCTAACCTCGCCATGGCAACCGGTAACATTGGTCGCATGGGTGTAGGCGTTAACCCTCTCAGAGGACAGAATAATGTCCAGGGTTCCTGCGATATGGGTTCATTCCCCCATGAACTACCCGGCTATCGTTCAGTCACTGACGATGCAGCACGCGGTGAGTTTGACCGCCACTGGGGCGTACCCCTTCACAATGAACCGGGTCTTCGGATCCCGAACATGTTGGATGAAGCCTGCGCAGGTACGTTCAAAGGGCTATACATTCAGGGCGAGGATATCGCGCAGTCAGACCCCAACACACTGCATGTCGAAGCTGCTCTCACCAACATGGAATGTGTGATCGTCCAGGACCTTTTCCTCAACGAAACAGCAAAGTTCGCTCATGTATTTTTACCGGGGACCTCTTTCCTTGAGAAAGACGGTACCTTTATCAATGCAGAACGCCGCATCAACCGGGTCAGACCCGTGATGAAGACACAAACCGGCATGGCTGAGTGGGAAGTTACCCAGGCCCTCGCAAACGCCATGGGCTATGACATGAACTACTCCACATCCGCTGAAATCATGGCCGAAATCGCTCAGCTCACGCCATCATTTACCGGTGTCTCATTTGATTTCCTGGATGAGCATGGCAGTGTTCAGTGGCCCTGCAACGCCGACGCACCAGAGGGTACGCCGATCATGCATGTCGACGGCTTTGTGCGCGGCAAGGGACTTTTTATACTTACCGATTATCAGCCAACCAGCGAAACAGCCAACCGAAAGTTCCCGCTGCTTCTGACAACCGGGAGGATACTCAGCCAGTACAACGTCGGCGCCCAGACCCGACGAACGGAAAATGTTCGCTGGCTTGAAGAAGATGTTCTGGAGATCCACCCTGCCGACGCGGAAATGCGCGGCATAAGAAACGGTGACTGGGTGTCCATCAAAAGCCGCATCGGAGAAATCGCCTTGCGCGCGGATATCAGCGAACGTGTTGCAGTTGGTGTTGTTTACACGACATTCCATCACCCAATGACAGGGACCAATGTCGTCACGACGGAACTCAGCGACTGGGCGACGGACTGCCCGGAGTACAAGGTGACCGCAGTTGAGATCAGCCCCGCAAATCATCGTTCGGCGTGGCAGGAGAAGTTCATCTCTCGCAGAGATCAGCAGATAGATCTGCTACCAGTGGAATGAACACCGACAAAGGTTTCGTCGCTCGCGAATCCCAACCCAGACAGGAAACACTGGCGATCACTCGTGTATCCTCGACGGGATCAGTACTCGATAGTGATGCCATCACCATTGAGGAGCCGCTGGAAATCAGGTTGACAGCCCCCGGGCTGGATGAATTTCCGCTCGCGATCACCATGCGTACACCAGGCAACGATAATGAACTGGCCCTGGGGTTTCTTTATACAGAAGGGATCATACGTTCCCGGGATGAGCTGGTAACTGTCGAACACTGCAGACCGCCATCAGGTGACGAAGGTATCCATAACAGTATACGAGTCGTACTTGGAGTCGGTAATACATTCGACCCTGCTCTACTGGAGCGTCACTTTTACACGACATCGAGTTGTGGGGTCTGTGGCAAGACCAGCATCGAAGCCGTAATGAACAACAGCCAGATCAAAGTACCTCAATCATTGACGTTGACAGCAGAGCAGGTGCAAAAACTTCCCATTCTATTGAGAGATCAGCAGTCGGAATTTTCGGCAACTGGTGGCATCCATGCCTCTGGACTTATCGGACCAACCGGAAATCTGCTGCGAGTCCGCGAGGACGTAGGACGACACAATGCCATGGATAAGCTGATCGGTAGCCTCCTACTCGACAACGATCTACCACTTGGCGCAAACGGTGTGGTACTGAGCGGCAGAGCCAGCTTTGAACTGGTCCAGAAAGCAGCCATTGCGGGCGCACAAATAATCGTTGCCATTGGACCTCCGTCGAGTCTTGCGGTCGAGCTGGCTGAACAAACGGGAATCACGCTTGCAGGTTTTGTGCGCAACAATCAGTTTAATCTCTACAGCCACGCACACCGGCTGACGCCAGCATAGAGTCTGACCCAAAGATGTGATGGCCCGCCATAAAGCCCGCTCCTTTCCCGGACTGGCAATAGCATTTGAATGAATGATATATATAAATACGTACACGCCGTGAAAGTTGTTCACACTTGGCTTTTCCGGTTGACTAGAGCCCCCATCAAGCAAGAAACGAAACAGGAAATATAATTAGCATGGCGATCCTGATTGAGCACGAATTTAAATCCACTGCGATGGAACTGTGGGACATCGTCGGAACTCCCGATCGAATTGATTGGGTACCCGGTGTCACAGAATGTGTTTTCGATGGGGAAGTTCGCCGTCTTGGCATGCCCGGTGCGGGACAGATCGCAGAAAAAATACTCTTCCATAACAATGAGAGTATGCGGCTTGAGTACAGTTGTATCGAATCGAGCCCTCCCCTAGAACATCACCTGGCAATCATTCAGCTAAATTCTATCGCTAAAGGTCGCTGCATAATGCGCTGGGAGACGGAAGTGACCCCCGTCGAGATCGAACCCTTCATCAAGAAAAGCATGCAAGGGTGCCTAAAGAAGCTTGAAGAGCTATTACAGCCACAACCGGGTAATTGAAAAACCTTTAAACAGCTAAGATTATCAAGTAGTTTTCTTGTTGGTACAGTAACTATGTATTCAACCGAGGCTGATCTGGATCATGACTGACATTAATAGAACCCTATGGGGTATCGGAACGCCACGTACGCTTCGACCAATTTGGACGTTGATTGAACTTGGACTTGCCTTCGAACACAGAAAGATCGCACCGCGCTCCCCGGGAATGGATAATCCTGAATTCCGCGCGCTTAACGAAAGGCAAAAGGTACCATTTTACAAAGACGATCGGGTGCAAATTGGTGAGAGTGCAGCGATCGTAAACTATCTGGCCGACCGTTATGGGAAAGATGCGTTACCCATGCCGGGACCAGGAACGCAAGAGCGAGCCACCCTAATGGATCACACGATGTATCTCATGACTGAGATCGATGCCCGCCTGTATACGACCCGTCTTCATGGCGAGCCCCCGAACGGCCTTTCCGCAACTTACGGATCAGCGCCCGTGGCCGTTGAGGCCGCAAAAGAATATGTAAGCAGGGGCCTGCGTGAGGCTGCGCGATGGTTTGCTGATGGCCAGCAATTTGCCCAGGGAGAACACTTCGGGACCGTCGATATACTGCTTGTTTCATGCCTGGATTGGGCCTCGACGAGGCACATCGCGCTACCGACACTACTGGCAGATTACCGGAACACAATTACCTTAAGACCTGGCTACATTGAGGCCTCGGCGCTAAACATTTCTGCCCGCGCAATCTAGTTGCGTCTCAGAAGCTCGACGCAACTTAACAACCTGGTCAGTGCACCGATTGACTAACATTAGGTAGATTGCCACCCGCCATCAACCCGCAGAGCATTAATCTGGGGCAGCATTTAGAAAAGGGACCGCAAACCGATACTAAAAACTACGTCAGGAGCAGTGTCCACAATCACATCTTCGCTGACAGACAGATCCAATTGCACTTTTCGCCCGAGCTTGACGGAGCCACCGAGAATAAGCTGGCCGGCAAAGCTGCCGAGCTCTTCCACTCCGGAGTCATAGAGGGCTGAATGAAAATCGAATTGTGCTTTAAGACTGAAATTTGGGGAAAGTTTCCACGCCAGAGTACTTGAACCATAGACCGCGAGGTCTTCAACATCGCTTCCAACTAACTCTCCATTACCCATCGCGAGCGCCCCTACACTGCCGTGAAAACTTAGCGATTCATTTCCCAGAAATGCGCCTTCACTGAAATACAACCCTACATAGACATCAGTTCCATCTGAACCGGTAAGCTTGTCGGGGTCTCCGGTAGGCAGCTTGACACCGCCACGGACACTCCAGGTTCGATTCTCGTACTCGCGCAATTTATATCCCAAATTCAGGCGTACCTCTCCAATCCCGCTGACTGATTTATTCAGGCGCATCGTGTTCACGCCTGAGGTGTAGCTATAGTCAAGCTGGTTACGAGGACGATCATTGCGATTAGCCTGACTCAAGCCAAATAAATCATGAAAGCCTTCAATAAACGAATCCAATTGACCTGGTCCATGGCGAATATAAGGCGCGTCGATCCCAACCTCCCAACTGTCACCAAAGCCATACCTCAAAGACAGGTTAACTCTGTAGGTCTCACCATCAATCAGTATCGACTCAACGCCGTCCGTGTTCTCTGTGAAATTGTTGGCGATGTCCGTCTGAACCCGCCATACCAGAGTCTTATTAGGCACCAGTTTTGCAGGGCGCGCACTGGGCAGGCCATGTAATTGCACAAATGGACTAATATTTGAGGTAGTAAAGGGTGCAAATATCTCGGCTTTGACATTGATCGTAATCAATAAAGCAAGGAGAAAAATGGTCACTCTTCGCCTGTCAAGCCTGAATAATATGAACCTGGAAATATTGAATGGGCTGTCGATATCTGTCTTCATTACTATTGATAGTAGTCGGGCTTCGACGCCGTTGGTAAACTCTATCAAACAGAACTTCCCAACCGGCTGATTTGAAGCGGTCAATCGCTTAGATTCTATATGATTTGCGGCAGGGACGTTAGGCACATAGAGTAGAAGCCGCAGATAGAGACCAGGCTCCGGCCTATTGCGATGCAACTCAACCTTGTTTTTTAAAGACTACGCCGTTGATTCCCACTGATATTAAATTGCCTGTTATCGAAATTCTCGAAGTGTTGAAGTCGATACTCAAGCAACACCATGAAGCAATTCTACAGGCGCCACCCGGCGCAGGTAAAACCACCCTTGTTCCTCTGGCACTGGCAGACGAGCCCTGGCTAAAGCAAAAGAAAATATTGATGCTGGAGCCACGCCGCATCGCAACCCGCGCAGCGGCGCACCGTATGGCGGATCTCCTTCAGGAACCTGTGGGCCAGACCGTCGGATATCGAATGCGACTTGACACCCGGGTTTCGTCTCACACAAAAATCGAAGTGATTACAGAAGGCATCCTCACCCGGATGCTTCAAGAGGACCCCTCCCTTGACGACGTGGGACTGGTTATTTTTGATGAGTTTCATGAACGTAGCCTGGACGCAGACCTGGCGCTTGCATTGTGTCTGAAAGGGCGATCTCTATTCAGGGAGGAAGATCCGCTTAAAGTATTAATCATGTCGGCAACGCTCGACAGCCATAAACTTGAAGAACTCACCAGGGCCCCCGTCGTCCGGAGCGAAGGGAAACAGTATCCGGTCGACCTCGTCTACGGTAAACCCAGCGAGCCTCGAGACTCAATCAATGACAAGACTGTCGCGGCAACCTTAAAGGCACTGACTGACCACCCCGACAGCAGCATTCTGGTATTCCTTCCCGGCCAGGGCGAAATCAGGAGAGTGGCAGACTCGCTTACGACCGAGCTGCATAATAGAAAAATCAGCGGGGTTCACCTGCGGCCTCTTTACGGCAATCTTTCCCTGGAAGCACAACAAGGCGCCATCGCTCCAGTCCCAAAACCCGGCGAAAGGAAAGTCGTACTTGCAACCAACATCGCAGAAACCAGCTTAACCATCGATGGAGTGGATATTGTCATCGACACCGGCCTAGCCAGGGAACCTGTCTACGACCCAACAACGGGAATGACACGGCTTCACACACGCAAAATTTCCCAGGCATCGAGCACACAACGGATGGGCCGAGCCGGCAGACTGCGCCCCGGGAAATGTTATCGGCTCTGGTCAAAAAGCCAGCAGGATCAGATGGCTCCTCATCCAACACCAGAGATATTAAGCGCCGACCTCACACCGGTAGCACTGCAACTTCTGAAATGGGGGATAAATGACCCGATGGAACTCGCCTGGCTGGATCCACCAGGAAGCGGTCCCTGGTTGCAGGCAGTATCGTTGCTGGTAAGGCTCGGCGCGATCGTAAAGAGAGATAACGGACTACAGCTAACCGACCACGGCGCCCAGATGGCCAGCCTTGCGGTGCACCCTCGCCTCGCACATATGCTGATCTGCGGACAATCGATTGGCCATGCCGACACAGCCAGCCTTATTGCGAGCATCCTGTCAGATCGCGACCCATTGGGCCGGGACACTCCCGACATGAACGAGAGAATTGACATCCTGCAAGGACAATCAAAATGTCCGAATCAACATCGTGGCTGGTTTCGCCGCACCCATCAGCTCGCCGAAATATTTTCTACGCAAATCAAACAACTCGTCACCGCCACAGCGGCAAACCTAATTAACCCTGATCAGGTATCAGGCTATCTGATCTCCTGCGCCTACCCTGATCGGATTGCCAGACACCGACACGCTGGTGGCTTTCAATTATCGAATGGCCGGGGAGCAAGCATCCCCGGGAACCATGCCCTGGGACATTCCAGGTGGCTAGCTGTCGCTGAGATCGGAGGAATGGCAAGATCGAAAGGCGACATGATTCGATCCGCCGCTACTTTAGATGAAACCCTATTCGAATCTTTACTCTCAGAGCAGGTTACGCACAACACTATTGTTGAGTGGGACAGTAAAACAAAACGTTTCATTGCCGAAGAAAGACAACAGATTGGCGATCTCGTATTAAGCCGCAACAAGCTCTCAAAGGTTCCGGCTGAAGCCAAAAGAGAAGCGCTCATAAAACATGTTCAAACTTCAGGTCTGGAAACCCTACCGTTTACACCGGAGATTCGACAATGGCAGGCTCGCGTAGAACTCGTCCGAGCTAATGCTGACTATAAAACCTGGCCTGACGTGTCCAGTGAACATCTGCTGGCTTCCATGAATGATTGGCTTGGTCCCTATCTCGAACCCGTCAACCTGCTAAGTCATTTTAAGAAACTCGATTTAAAATCCATTCTTACAGCGCTACTGACCTGGGAGCAGAATCAACAACTAAATGCACTAGCCCCGCAGCGGTTGCAGGTGCCCTCCGGTTCGAGTTACTCGATTGATTACACAACTACGCCGCCGGTACTCGCAGTAAAGTTGCAGGAGATGTTTGGATGTGTTGATACACCAGCAGTCCTCAACGGCCAGATACCACTCACGGTGCATCTGCTATCCCCCGCCGGTAGACCACTGCAGGTCACCCAGGACTTGGCCGGATTCTGGCAAACTTCCTACCTGGACGTAAGAAAGGAAATGAAGGGACGCTATCCAAAACATCCGTGGCCGGAAGATCCTCAAAACGCCGCACCAACAAGAAGAACAAAACCAAGACGAGGGGGTTAGAATACTCATCCAAGATAATAATAAGAGCCAACCATGCTGACCCTCGGGCAAACCTACATCTTGCGCGTATCAAAACTGACTGATCAGGGCGCCTACATGGACGGGGAAAATCTGGGTGAAATCCTGTTGCCAACTAAATTTTGTCCACCCGGCCTGGAGGTAGACAGTCACCTACCCGTTTTCCTTTATCAGGATTCTGAAACCCGACTCATCGTCACGACGCAAACCCCCAAAGTACAGGTTGGGGAATTCGCTTACCTGAAAGTGGTCGCGAACACAGATTACGGTACTTTTATGGACTGGGGTCTGGATAAAGACTTGCTGGCACCTTTTGGCGAGCAACACAGGCCAATGGAGGTGGACCGATCTTATCTGGTGTACGTCTATTTGAATAATGCTGATGGCAGAATCACCGCTTCGTCCAAAATAGAAAAGTTCATTGACGATCAAGCGCCACACGACTTCGAACCGGGTCAACAGGTTGACCTTATCATCGCTAACAGCACCGATCTGGGATTTAAGGCCATTATCAATCACAGCCATTGGGGGCTGCTGTACAAAAATGAGGTAAACGAACGGCTTAGCTTTGGCCAATCAAGACGTGGCTTCATCAAATTTGTGCGACCCGATGGCAAGATTGACCTGGCCCTCAAGCAGGAACAAGAAACACGAGACCAACACACCATGACAGTTATTAATTACCTCAAGGGGCACGATGGATTTGCAGCCGCTCATGACAAAACAGATCCTGCGAAAATCCAGGAGCTTTTCGGTATGAGTAAAAAATCCTTCAAAAAAGTCATCGGCGGGCTCTACAAACAGCGTATTATTAAGATTCAACCTGATGGCATTCGCCTCAACAATCAGGGCGTCAAACCAAAAACAAACGGGACTTAACCATTAACAACAACGACATTCTCCGCCGCCTTCGCTATTCATTTGATTTTAACGATTCGAAAATGATCACCGTCTTCGCACAAGCTGACCTAGCAGTAAGCCGTAGCCAGGTAAGTAACTGGTTAAAAAAGGACGACGATCCCGAGCAGCAGCCATGCGATGACAGAATTTTGGCCTGCTATCTAAATGGCCTTATTAACGAGATGCGCGGTAAGAAAGATGGTCCCCAGCCGGAACCAGAAGACAAACTCAACAACAACATTATCTTCAAGAAACTCAAGATAGCTCTTAACCTGAAGGCCGACGACATATTAAAAATGATGGCAGTAGTCGATTTTAAGATAAGCAAGCATGAACTCAGTGCGTTTTTCAGAAAAAAAGGTCACAAGCATTACAGAGAGTGCCAGGAACAAATCCTGAGAAAATTTCTTCATGGTATTCAGGTCGAATACCGAGACGAGACAGAGGAAGAACAAGGCCCATCAGCCTAGCTAAACGAAAGACCTTCTCATCAAATCTATAGAGAAATTAGCGCGAGGTTCGTCAATATCAAATACAGCCCACTCGCCCAGATCGTACAGGCAAGAAGGTCGCAAACAAAAAACGTCCGCCAGGACATCCCCGAAACCCCCGCAACAATCGGTGTCAGAGACCGTAGCAGTGGCAGAAGCCTTCCGACGCATATCCCGATGGACGCTGATTTTTCTATCTGAGTTTGTATCTTGGCTCGTGTCTTTACCCTGTTTTTCAACCAAGTCATGTGCCAAACCCGGCCACCCATTAAACGACCGACAAAATACCCGCTGTGATCCCCTAACAGTGCACCAGAAAAACCCAGCAACAAAATCGCCGAGAGCGAGGCTGAGTCTGATGTATAAAGCAGAGTGCTTGTAGACAGGAGGAAGACCCCGGAGACGAATAGCCCTATCCCTGGACAAGATTCGAGGAAGGCCAGCGTGGGCACGAGATATATCAAGTTTGCGGGTGGCGCAGATAGCCAGCCGTTAATCGTATCTAACACGCCCCTCGCACCTATCTCAAAAATTCAGCGCGCGTTCTGTGGTCTTCCTTGAATTGTCCACCGAGTGCAGTGGTTTGCGTCGTGGAATTTGTGTCCATTACACCACGTGACTTCACGCAGTAATGGGTGGCATCTATCGTCACTGCGACATCATCAGTTTCAAGTAAAGTTTGCAGGGCAACGAGAATCTGCTGCGTCAGGCGCTCCTGAACTTGGGGCCGTTGCGCAAAGAACCGAACAATTCGGTTTATTTTGGACAAACCAATGATTTTGTTATTGGGGATGTAAGCGACTCTTGAGGCCCCGTCGATCGTTACAAAGTGGTGTTCACAGGTACTAATCACGCTGATGTTGTCGACTTTCACCATTTCCTCGACGCCCATCTTATTGTCGATAACGGAAATCCTAGGAAAGTTGCTGTAGTCCAAACCTCCGAACAGCTCATCGACATACATTTTGGCAATTCGGTGGGGCGTTTCAGTCAGGCTGTCATCTCTCAAATCTAACCCTAGGGTTGTGACAATGTCCGTCATTGAGGATTTTACAAGACTATATTTTTCGTTGCGCGAGAGGCCGTTGTCTATCATCGGCGTTTCTAGGCCTCTTTCGACCAATGCTGCTTTGACCAGTTTTGCCTCTGGCGAGAAATCCCCTGGCAAAAGATGGGCACTCTTACCAAAACTTTCTACAGTAGCGCTCATGCTATCTCCTTTTCGTCTTGATACTTATGGATTGATCTAGGTTTTACGCAAATACCAAGAAAAAAGATCAGCATGGAAAAATATAGTTGGCCGGCGATACCGTCCGCTATAGCAGGTTAACTTGGAGTGAAACTGAGGAATGGATTCAGGACTCGCTTTATTCCTGTCAGTCTTATTGGCGCTTCCAGCACGGACAGGCAAATACATTCCTGATTACGAGCCGCGAAGGGTCTATGGATATCTCCCGGATGTCTTACAAGAAAATCCCCAGCCTGGTAGACCCCATCTTCATCTGAGAAACTTCCGGTCAAAACGACTGTGATTTCTTTACCAAGGTGATCATGTTCAGGGGCTTTCCCCCCCGCATCAATTCGGTGCAAAGCCAGCTCATATACTTCTTCACCCACACTGATCGGCGCGACTTTTAGTGAAGGAGACAACCGCCTCCAATCGAGCTCCTCGTCAGGCAAGAATCTTTGCACAAACTCAGGCAGTTCGGTGGAAATGGCGTCACTGCACTGATGTAGTACTCCGTCCGACGGATCTTCTTCTACCAATGAATCCAAATTTTCAATGATTCTGTCGAACAATCCATCCGATACTGGAACGGCTTCGGCGGTATTTAACAACTCGCCGCCAATCTCCCCCAGTGACTCCACAGAATCACTGCACTGCTTACAATACTGCAGGTGCGTTGTGACAGAAATACATGGTGCAACGGATAAAGATCCAGACACATACTCAACCAGAAGGTCCGACTCCGGATGTCTGCTAATCATTAGCTACTCCCCTCTAAAACACCCAGGTCTCCCATTGGCGCTAATGCAAGTTTCATTTTATTCATGGCCAGTCGGATCCTTGATTTGACGGTGCCAAGTGGCAGGGCGAGCGTATTGGCCACCTGTTGCCCTGATTGACCCTGAAAATACATCAGTCGAAGCACTTCCGCCTGTTCTGCAGGCAGTTGACTCAATTGTTCGGAAATCAGCTTTTTCGTCCTGATATGGGACAGAGAAGAGAGAGGTGTTGGATTTTCTCGTTCGTCGTACAGGTCTTCCGCGTTAAGTAAATCCGGGTTTTGCCTGTTCTGCTTTCTGAGCCAATCTATTCGAGTATTTCGAGCTATCGTATAGATCCATGTGCTCGCCGAAGCTTGTGAAGACGAGTAAGAAGCCGCTTTTCGCCATACCTTTATCATCGTTTCCTGAACGAGTTCTTCCGCGTTCTCCGGAGTGACGCCACCGCTTTTAATCAAAAAGGCCTTCAAAAACGGAGAGAAGTGCGTAAAGAGAGACCGAAAGGCCACTTTATCTTGGCTCTTACCAACCTTCTCAATGCACTCGTTCCAGTTTTCTGCTTCCATAGCCAATATGCGGCCTAATGTACGTTTATACTTCATGATAACGCCTACTTGGTATACACGACAAATTTTACGCAGATCTTTGTGAGATGGATCACCAAAGAATTACCTGTACCAAGAAAATTCTTCCGCCGACCTGGAAACTGGATCAGTCCCCTGTCATAACTCAACTGAACAGCCATATCGGTAAGCAGATCAAGGGTCTCCCTCGGCGAATTTCTGTTTCAAGGTCTGAAAAGACCCGCAGGCTTGCACGGGGTCCACAGCTATACATTGCCGCGTGACTAGCAAACAGGCTCTCGTTAAACTACCACAAAAATCTGACCGCGCGAGTAAAAACAGTGGAACTAGCATTTACAGAGGAAGAACAGGCCTTTCGGGAAGAAATTCGTTCGTTGCTCAAAGAAGCGCTGACGCCGGAAATAATTGCAGGCAACAAAAATGCCACAACCTCGCTCGGGGACAATGACGCTGCAATGGCGTGGCAGGCGATACTCCACAAACGAGGCTGGGCCGGCGTTGCCTGGCCAAAAGAATTTGGCGGGACTGGCTGGACCTCAAATCAACGCTACATTTTTAACAGCGAGTGTGAAAAAGCCGGTGCCCCCAAGTTGATTCCACTTGGTTTACGCATGCTGGCACCAGTCATTTTTCGCTACGGCACCAAAGAACAACAAAACCATTATCTGCCAAAAATGCTTGCTGCAGAGCACTACTGGTGCCAGGGCTATTCCGAACCCGGGTCGGGCTCCGATCTTGCCAGTCTGAAAACGCGTGCCATAAAAGATGGCGATGAATACATCGTCAATGGGACAAAAATCTGGACCACTCATGCACAGTATGCTGATCATATTTTTTGCCTGGTTCGCACCAACCCTGATGTTAAAAAGCAAGCTGGTATCAGTTTCCTGCTTATTAAGATGGACAGCCCAGGCATTACCGTCGAACCCATCATTACCCTCGCCGGTGATCACGAAGTCAATCAAGTATTCTTCGACGACGTTCGAGTGCCTATCAACAACCTGGTTGGACCCGAGAATGAAGGCTGGAATGTGGCCAAGTATCTACTTGAGTTTGAACGCGGCGGCAGCGCGGTTGCCACCCGACTCCGGGTCGACATGGCTGAACTAAACATGATGCTGCGCGACCTGCCAGAAGAACACGAGCTGAAAAAGCGCACCGCCATAACCAATATCGAAGTTGCCGCGCTCTCTCAAATGGAAACGGACATGCAGGCCAAGGTTGCATCGGGGAAAAACCCCGGCGCGGGGTCTTCGCTGATGAAGATGATGGCAAGTTCTCTTGGCCAACAAATCGCTACCCTGCAGATGGAAGCAAAAGCCAATTACAGCATCCCCCATAACAATCAATTATTACTCGAGGGAAAAGAGACCATCGGCAGAGAACAGGACCAGACCGCCACTGCGGGTTACCTGAACGCACGAGCCTCGTCCATTTTCGGTGGGGCAAGAGAGGTTCAGAAAAACATCATCGCCAAGTCAGTACTCGGACTATAAGGTCAACCCTCCATCGATGTATCGCTGGATCATGATGTGGTGCTGGCGTATATCCATATCCTGGTAGTTTGCGAACTGCACGGAATATACCTGAAATTTTTAACCCCTTCTGCACGTATGGAAGGTTTCCCATATCCAATTGATAAACTTCCATAATCGCGCTGTCTAAATCGCGCCATCCGGACGCCATCGACAAACACGGGTTGGCTTCACACCACTCCAAACCGAAAATTTTGGGAACAGGTTGTAGAGGAGGGAGTCCAGCATCTCAGCATCTGAATGTTTTTCATAACCATGGCGGTTGTGTGCCCGCAAATTGTCCCTGACTCTCTGCGCGATATATCGTCTTGTTGGACGAACAAACGCTAAAGACCGCATTACTTCATCTCAATAAGCTCGATGTGGAGCTTGTAAAAATCAATCACATTAAGTGATCAGCCATAATGAATTAAAGTAGTATTGCGGTGTCTTTTCATCAGAACTCTTTATGAACTCATTTCCACGATCACCCGATGAACTCACGACGGAATGGTTAACAACGACATTGGGGTATTCCGTCAATGGATATCAAGTAGTGTATTTCAGCGAAGGTACCGGGGTCATGTCCTGGGTCATGCGTGTTCTGTTGGATACCGCAGAGGACAAACCGAACTCTCTTATCGCCAAGTTTCCTTCCTCATCCAGTGTCAACCGCGAGGGCGCGAAACGTTACAACATGTACGGCCGCGAAGTTAACTTCTACCAGGAAATTTCTGGGAAAGTAGATATCCAAACCCCGGATTGCTACTTCAGCGAGTTTGACGAGAGTTCAAACGACTTCGTGATACTGCTGGAGGATCTGACTGAATGGCAGATCGGGGATCAAATTGCGGGTTGCTCACTGATCGAAGCAAAAACATTGATTTCTGCTCTAGCCAGGTTTCACGCCAGCAGCTGGCAACCTCATCAGTTCCCGGACATCCCTTCTCACGGAGCGAAGCAACAGATAGAAGGCATGCGGACCACCTACCCGATTGGCTGGCCGGTCGTGCTTGAGCAATTTGGTGACCTGATACCTGAGTCAATCAGAAGCGCCGGTGAGAGTATCCCGCAACACATCGAAAGCCTGTTGACGACGATGTGCCAGGATCCGGTATGCCTGACCCATGCAGACATGCGCCTGGATAATATTTTTTTCAACGAGGGCGAGATCGCAATCGTTGATTGGCAGTCTATTTGTACCTCTGCCCCCGAACAGGATCTTGCCTACTTTATTACACAGAGTGTCCCAGAGGCAGTTAGAAAGCAGGAAGACCTGGTCGCCTTTTATCATGCAGAACTCACCCGGGCTGGTATTAGCTACGATCTCGAACAGTGCCGTGAGCGTTACAAGGTTAGCGCACTCTACCTGATCTGCTACGCCGTGGTGATCGCCGGAACACTGGACCTGGGTAATGAACGCGGCAAACTCCTTGGACTGACTATTATCAAAAACACTTTCAGTTCGCTGGTAGAACTGGACGCGTTCTCGCTGCTAGACGACTAACACGACTGGCAACAATCTGAAGACAGGAATTCAGCCTTATGGATCTGGAACTCAACGGTAAGAAAGCACTCATCTCGGCAGGTCACAAAGGGATTGGGCTTCACATTGCTACAAGACTCCTGGAAGAAGGCGCGGAGGTCAGTTTCTGCTGCCGCAAAAAAGACGACCTTGACTCCGCTGTTACTAAATTATCTGCGACAGGCAGAGTCCATGGTTACCTCTGCGATTTTTCTGATCCCGAGAAAGTTAAAGCATGGGTCAACGAAGCGGGAAATGCCATGGACGGCATCGACATATGCATCGGCAATGCCAGCGCAAGCAGCCAACACGGTGAAGGACCTGATCCCTGGCGAGCGAGTTTTGACGTAGATCTTCTAGGCACCGCAATGTTTTTTGAGGCGGCAAAGCCCTTTCTCCTGGATTCAACGGCTGCTTCGATCATCCAGATTGCGACTATAACCGCCATCGAGCACCACGACGTCCCCATTAACCCGAGCTATGGTGCCACCAAGGCCGCGACGATCAACCTGATCGCGCAACTGGCACAACGCTGGGGTGGCGAGGGTATTCGCGCCAATACCGTCTCACCCGGACCAACACTCATTAAGGATGGACGATGGGATGACATTCGCTCAAGGCTGCCTGACCTCTACGAAAAGGATCGACTGCAGCATCCCAGCAAACGTATGGGTACTGGTGACGAAATCGCTGACGTCGTTGCTTTCCTGGCCTCACCAAGAGCAAGTTGGGTTACCGGAGCAAATGTTGTCGTTGACGGTGGGTACACTAAACAGGTTGGGTTTTAAATCAGCTAGTCCCGCCCCGGAGGATTGCCTGCCAGATAATCATTAAGTACTTCATGAAAGCGGTGCACACGTGTTTCCTGGGCCGCAAAATAGGGTTCCTGGTAGCCCCTCGAGCGCCAACCGATTCTTTGACCCTGAGTGAGTTTCCAGTCCTGGAATACCACCTGGTCGGACAAGTCCTGCACTGAGGATCCGTCACCGTATACTCGAAAATCCAGCTCTGCTTCCTTCAATTCCATCGTGGTACGGGCCGTGCGATTAACGAAGCCTTCCATGCCTTCAACCGGATAGGCCATGGTCCACTGATCGAAAAAACACTTCTCTGGATCTGTTGGGTGTGGCTCCCATCGCCACACCAGGAAGGAATCTGCCCCGGGAGCTATCGCGACGTTTGGAAACAAAACGCCAAACGGGCTTTCGGTAAGGTCCTCGTCACTCAGGTTTTCGTAGTGAAGAAAGCCTTTTTCTTTCCATAATTTCCGCTTGGCCGCCTTAAGGTCCAGCCACCCCTGCATTGCCTTGGTGTCAAAATCGGGGTAGCCGTCAGGGTCAATATCCCAGGCACGTAATTGCTCATCAAACGGGTGAGGCTGACCCTCGGGCAGACGATCACGCAATGATGGCCTTCCCATCTGAACAATTCTATTGTGGCCCATAGGAAACATTTCGTATCGGGAAGTGAAGTGGTCCTGATCAATAATCGGTGGCACCTGGGGATGCACCGTCCTGGTGTGATAAGACTCATTGAAATTATCCGACCAGAATTTCCAGTTAGCATCCAGCTCCACGCGAATCCAGTGAACTCGAACCGTTTTTTCGAACTGATGTCCTTTGTAGAGCTCCGGCGTTGGCTCCAGATACTTCAGGAGATCGGGCGCATCATCATCCATGGTGTACCAGACAAGCCCCGCCCAAGTACCAACCCGCACTTCAACGAGTGTCGCCTTGCCAACCGGGTCTCCCTGGGGGAAATCATCCTGGTCTGGGCAGGCCTCTAGCACCCCGCTAAGGCCCCATCGCCAGCCATGATACGGACAAAAGAAACTATCCTGGCTGCTATTGCCCCAAACCAGCCGCGCAGCACGATGGCCACAGGCGTTATAAAAACCTTTCAGCGATCCGTCCCGCTGGCGGACGATCATCACAGATTCGCGCATAAAATCATGCACGATGTAGTCTCCTGCCACCTGAAGTTGTTGCTCGCGCCCCGCGATATGCCAGATCCTGGTCCACAGGTATTGCCACTCCTGCTTCATAAAATCGGGGTCGTAATATCGCTCCTGCGATATCGAATCACCACGTAGATTGGTTGTGTCTTTTCCATCCATCGTCAGCGGATGCGGCTCAATCTTAGTCACGAATCACCTCACTTTTAGTACTCACAAGGCTAGATTAAAACCCTAGTTAGATAAGCTGTCAAAACACACTTATTCGTCGATTCAGCGCGGCTGGACGGAACTGCAGCTCTATCGCCACCGCCAGTAGCCTCTATCTGGGCTCGAGCCCCCAAAAACTCGCCTTCCTGTTATGACGGGAAACTTAGTTCAACGCTGAGTACACAAAGGGCTTCCAAGACCCCGGGTTTACACAGCGATCAATCCAAGCTTATATTACATCGACCAGTCGATTCATATGCCCGACAGATACCCGGAGAGTAAATGCCAAAGGATAAGCCCGCGTTTTCCCAGCCACCGAGGTTCGCCAACTTTGTTCCAAAGCCCTGGGTACAAGACCTGTACCCAAATGATGCAAAACAACCACCATCGGGTTTACTCAACGAGTCATCAGACAACCTCGCCACAACGGATATCCCGACTGAACGTTACTGGTCCCACGAATGGCACAAAATGGAAGTTGACCATGTCTGGAGAAAAACCTGGCAGGTTGCCTGCAGGATTGAAGAAATCCCCAATGATGGTGATTTTGTGGTCTACGACATCGTCGACGACAGTGTCATCGTCGTTCGATCTTCAACGGGAGACATCAAAGCCTTCACAAACTCTTGCCTGCACCGCGGCACTTCAATTGTTGATGGTGCCGGCTCGGTCGAAGAGTTCCGTTGCCCCTACCATGGATGGTCTTACAACCTGGACGGTCAACTGACGTCGCTTCCTGCGGCCTGGGATTTTTCCCATCTAAACATTGACGAACTACAACTCCCAGCCGTACAGGTCGATACCTGGGCAGGATTCGTATTCATTAACCTGGACCCGGAGTGCACCACACTCAATGAATATTTAGGTGTACTGCCTGAGCATCTCAACGACTTCAACATCGACAACAGGTACAAGGCAGTACACGTTTCCAAGGTTGTTCCCTGTAACTGGAAAGTGGCACAAGAAGCATTCATCGAGGGGTATCATGTCGCGGAAACTCATTTCGAAAAAACACTTGAGGGGAAAATCGCGGTTTCAGGCGCGGCTGTTTCAAATTATGACACCTCTATACAGTACGATTACTGGAAACCTCATGTCACCAGAATGAATATGCTGGGCGGCATCCCCAGTGGTTACATCAGTGACCAACTTCAAAGTGAACAGGCGATTGTTGATGCTTACTTTGCTCGCAAACCAGGCGATACCGTCACGCTGACAGAAGGCCAAACCGCGAGGTCCCTTATCGCCGAGCACAATCGAAAAATTTGGGGTAAATCCCACAATGTGGATCTGTCAACCGCCAGCGACGCGGAAATGATCGACCAGATTCAATATACATTGTTCCCGAATTTTACGGTTTGGCCGACAATCGTCGCGCCGCTGGTTTACCGTTTCCGGCCGGACGGTGATGACCCAAACCATTCAATTTTCGAAATCTGGATGTTACTGCCGATCGCAGATGATGGTAGCCATCCAACGCCAATGACGGAATTGCGGCTAGACGAAGATCAGCTGTGGTCATCGGTTCCTGAACTCGGCGGATATGGCCCTGTGATCGACCAGGACACACCAAATTTCCCTCGAATCCAGAAAGGATTAAAGGCCAGTAAAAAAGGAGCAGTGAGTCTGGCTAACTATCAGGAGAACCGAATCCGCGTCTTTCATGAAACCCTGGAAATGTATCTTTTTGGACCCGATTCAAGCTTGCAGTAACCTGCGGCCTGCTGGCTGATTAGACCACACTGGAGCCGCATTCGGACTAGTCAGGCAATTCCAGCACCCGCTTGGCAATGATATTTAACTGGATCTCCGAAGTACCACCTTCAATCGAATTTGCCTTGGAGCGAAGCCACTCTCGCGTGGTCAGCAATTCTTTCTCAAGGAAACCGTCTCCGTCCCATCCCAGGCCCTGAGAGCCCAGCATGTTCATCATAACTTCGAAGCGCCTTTTGTTCTGCTCTGTACCGTAGTACTTAAACATGGAAGACGCTGGAGACGGCGCTGCACTAGTTCTAGCCTCCAGCGCTGATCTCCGCAAGGTCAGACTAAAAGCCTTGGCGTTCATTTTGTACCGGGTGATTTTGTCCCGAAGATTAGCATCGGCTATTTTACCCTGCACTTCCCCGGTATATTTCTTTGCCTGATTTTCAATCGTGTGTTCCGGGTTTCTGGGTGCACCCCGTGTACCCATACCGGCAACCATATTGCGCTCATGCTGAAGCAAACGCTTCGCGATCGGCCAACCTTTATTCACTTCACCGACCAGGTTATCCCTGCGCGCCCTGACATCCTCAAAGAATGTTTCACAAAACTGTGAAGAGCCGCTGATTAACTGAATCGGATTGGCAGCAACACCCTTGGACGTCATATCGAACAGGATAAAGCTGATGCCGTCGTGTTTCGGTACATCCGAGTCAGTACGAACCAGACAAAATATCCAGTCCGACAGATGCGCAAAGGAAGTCCATGTTTTCGAACCATTGATCACGTATTCATCGCCGTCTAGCACCGCCCGCGTCTGCAGGCTCGCGAGGTCCGAACCCGACCCGGGCTCGCTGTATCCCTGGCACCAGCGAATTTCTCCGCGAACTATCCTTGGTAGATGTTCGAGTTTTTGGGCTTCACTGCCGAACTCCAGCAAAACAGGCCCCAGCATACTAATGCCAAAGGACAGTAACGGAGACCTCGCGTTAATCCTTGCAAGCTCATCCTGGAGAATTCTGTTTTCTTCCCGGGTTAATCCGCCGCCACCATACTCACGGGGCCAGGTTGGACAGGTCCAGCCTTTTGAACCCATGTCATCCAGCCACACCTTCGCGTCTGGATGAGAAAAGGTTCCATTTCTACCACCCCAGACCCAGTCTTCCTCAGTTCCTTTGGTGCGCATCGTTTCAGGGCAGTGTTCAGCCAGCCAGTGTCGAACGTCGTTTCTAAATTCTTCCATAGAGCCTCAGGTGTTCCCCAAATGGGGCGTGGTGTACCAATAGTAGTTGTGCCAAAAGCTTTCGTCAGGGCTAGATGACCAAATGTGGCCGCGATGATGTTTGAGGGATGCAGTATAAATTGAGAGATGCAAAATAAAAACGGCCTCAGGTCACCTCTCGGCAACCCGAAGCCGGTGGGAAGGGTTTACATGATGTAGCTCGCGGTAATGCCATAGGTTCTCGGCATTGCTGTAAGCTTAATAATCGAATCGTTAACCTTACTGTATCGGGTCCAGTAGTATTCATCGGTTACGTTACGTCCCCACAACCAAACTTTCCACTGGTTGTTCTCAATGCCGGCACGCACATCCACCAGCGTTCTTTCTGGTACAGGAAGCGTTGTGTCCCCGGATATTTCACCAGCATCGCGGCGGGTACAAGTGACCCCTGTTTCTTTGCACTCGTCAACAAAAAACGAGCTGGTCTCTTCCTGATAATTCACGTTGGTACCGACGAAAGCTGTCCAGCCATCCATCACTGCCCAACTATAGCTAATCGCCAGATTTGCCTGCAATTCTGGTGCCTGCGGAAAATCCTGCCCCGAGAAGTCCTTAGTGCCACTATTGGTGCCGCCGAAAAACGCATCAAAATTTCTGAAGGTACCGTCAACTTCTGTATCAGCAAAACTAACCGAAGGTGAAATCGTGAGTCCTTCAACAGGCAACCAGGTGGCTATCAACTCAAACCCCTGGACATGAGATTCCGGGACGTTGACCAACGCAGGCAGAGACCCGAATATCGGATCCTCAAGCGCACCCAGAAGTTGCTTATCAGTGTAGTCATAATAGAAGGCAGCAGCATTCAATTGCAGGCTGCCGTTCGCAAGCGTTGACTTGGCGCCAATTTCATAAGCGAGCAGCTCTTCCTGAACGACGGGCTGAAGCTGAGATATAGCAGAGCCAGGCAGCGTTGGGAATTGGCCATTTTTATAGGCCTTGCTGATGTTGCCATAAACAAGCATCGCATCGCTCGCCGTCCAGTTCAAAGCCACCCGCCAGGACGTATTGTCTTCATTCAGGCTCAGCTCGTGGCCGTTCGGATCCGGGTTAAAATCAGGCCCTGGCCCAGTTGTCGAGCACTCACCAGGCTCTACGAGAAGCGGATTAGTTGAACCCAGGAACGGTTGGATTAGAAAAGACGTGTAGGCCCAGGTACCGTCCCCGCCATCGTTAGTACAGCCATTAAAATCCCGCTCCTGATCGGTATATCTAACGCCGGCTTGCAGGATCACGGAATCAGTCAGGCTATATTCTACATTGGCAAAAATCGCCCAGGTTTTTACATCTTGACCAGCGGAAGGGTTGTTTGGCCCATAATCGATAAAACCAAAGACAGGTACTACCGATGAGTTCCCATAAGACTGTATGAAATCGTCCTGGGTCTCCATATCTTCGTAGTTAACACCCGCCACCCATGTTCCTCGTTCAAAGCTACCCGACAATCTGAATTCTTGAAATAGTGTCTCCAGGTCTCCTGTATGGGTCTGCTCATAGATCTGGAGGATCGTTCCATCCCCATCCATACCAGAACCATCTTGCTCATAATGGTTATAGCTGGTTAAAGAGGTCAGCACGATGTCATCTGTCAGGTCATAATCCAGGCGTACCTGAGCAGAGATAAATTCATCATCACTCTCAAGTGGGTCGCAGCCACTATTGTAGTTCCGCTGATTGGGAACTTCGGGTGTACCACCGTTGTTGTTTGCACAAGGGCCCCAGGCTGCAGCCTCTGCTTTTCTCGGTGCAAGTGGCGTTGCCAAAAACTCAGGTACTAACCCGTTAATCGGGTTTTGAGAAATTTTACCGGCTAACTGTGGGCGCAGAGTATCGCTCTTATTAGTAAAACCGCTTAACGTAAATAGCAGCCGTGCGCGTTCATTGTTGTCATAGGCCAACGATGCGCGATAAGTGAATTCGTCTTTAGCACCCGCCTCATCACCATTGACGTAACTTTCCTGCCAGTCATCTGAAGTCTGTGAACGCATTGCCAGCCTGTAACTCCAGGCATCGTTAAGAGGACCACTGACATAACCGTCGATGTCGATCGAGTTGAATTCACCGTAGCTAGCAGTCACGCCGGCCTCAAATTCACTGGAGGGCTTGTTAGCAATAAAGTTAACAGCACCACCGGTTGCGTTTTGCCCGAACAAAGTTCCTTGTGGGCCTTTTAGCGCTTCAACACGCTGGACGTCTAGAGAAGCACCCCTCGTCATAGGTGAAAACTGCAGAGGCGCCTCATCGAGGTAAACACTCACAGTTGGGCTGGTCGCCAACGAATTTTCCTGAAAGCCGACGCCCCTAATCGTGTAGATCGCAGTCCCTGCGTAGTTCACGTTCGAGCTGAAGCCTGCAACCACCTTATAAAGATCAAATGCATCCGTTATGCCAAGATCTTTTAGCTGTTCTCCGGTGGAAGCCTGAATAGACATACCAACATCATTAATACTTTCCTCGCGCTTTTGCGCGGTAACGACAATTTCTTCGATGGTGGTACCACTTGTACGATTTTCTTCTGCTGCATTTAAAAACGGACTTGCAAGCAGCAAACTTGCTATCGATAAACGCATAATGCCGAGCAACCATGTCTTCATTCAATTTCCCCTTCAATCATGAATTAACCGATCCGTAGAACACGCGCAACACTAGGCGACCCCCTCTCGGCAATAAAATCAATATACACGGATTTTTTTTAATAAGTCAACAATTGTCAAAGCTGGACCTCCCTCTCTCCGACACTGCTACCATGCCATCAGAGCACTTCACACTGCATCACACCCCCTTCCGATACTGGTAACTAATGATTTCACGACTTATGATTCATCAAACCATCTACTCACGAGCGCCTAATGTCGGATGACAACCCAAAACCATCAGAAAAGTGGCAGACCCAAAAGAGTTCCCTCACTCGCGATAGAATAGTCATCGCAGCACTCGAATGTATTATTGAATTTGGCTACGAAAGCACCACGATGTCCAAGATCGCCAAATCGGCCAAGGTTTCTCAAGGTTCCGTGCAGTACCACTTCCCCGCAAAACTGGACGCGATCAAGGCTGCGATCAACTACCTGCTGGCAAAACGGCTTACTGACCACCAGCGAGATCTTGAGGAAAGACCAGCTGGTGTTGATTCGATGGCACACGCTATTGAAGTGTATTGGTACCACCTCAATGAGGGCCATTACGTTGCGTACCAGGACTTGGTCATCGCAGCCCGCACCCACCCTGAACTGGCGACGGTCCTGAAACCTGCCTATCAACGATTTGTAAAAGCATGGCGAAGGGACGCGCAGAATTTAATCCCCGAATGGAGTGGAAGCAGGGAAAAGTTTGAGCTCATCTGTGACATCGGTCAGTATCAGATGGAAGGACTGGCATACGGCAGGCTGAACGGCCAGCTAAGTGATAAGCAAACTAGGACAGTTCTCGACTTTACCAAAGACCTGTTGTCTAAGATGATTGACGAAATTTAACCCGGCGCCCAGGCAATAGGGAAAACATCAGGGAAGTCACCCAGCGGTTGGCCATCGATTGGTGTATGGTCATACAACGGCAATGGATCTGGAATTGACTGGCTACGCCGTCGAAGATAAGACACATCCGGGCCCGCCCATAGTGATGCATGAGAACGTCGCGGATGAGGCAATTCAACACCACCGAGTGCAGAATGCAGAATATTACCGTGGAAAAGCACGACATCACCCGGCTCATAATCCCAACCAAGAATATCAAAAGATTCTCGCTGCGCATCGATTTGAGGTAGCACGGGCAACCCTGGGTCGAGAAAGGAATCAAAATAGGTCCAATGGTCATGGGCTTCTCGTCCAATCAGGATCTTTCCACAGGCAAACTCTGCTTCCAACTGCGCCGCCCCAGCCGGGTCTGCCGCAGGGTCCATTCCTACCGGTGGACGGTAGGTCACATTCCACTTGTGTGATCCCCGAACCACTTCCAGGCTAACGTTACGCGGCGCTTCGTCAGCACACACCCACGCCCTTACCAACTGGTGCCCATCTAAATTGTAGTAACACGTATCCTGGTGCCAGGCGCTTGGCGCAATAAGACCGGCAGGCTTGTAGAACATCTGGTCCATATAAAACCTTACCTGGTCCTGCAATACTGAGCCTGCAATCTCCGCGATAGGCGACTCATCCATCAGGGTTTTAAGTTTAGGCGAGTGACTCGCCGGAAACTGATCTATACGAAGGGGCTCCGAGACACCAGCTGACATGCCGTCCGGATGATTGTTCGCATACTCAAGACCTTCAGCAAGTATCTCAATCCAATCATCCCCGATAACGCCTTTCAGCAGCACAGCACCATCACGATCAAACGCTTGAACTTCGTCTGTTGTAATCTGTCGCAGTAATCCACTCATCGCCATCTTCGTTTAAGCTCCAATTCGAATAGTGGTAGCATACAGAAAAAATAATTTGCACACATTGTTTTCATATATCGGTTATCACACCTTTGATCCAGAACAATTTTATTGAACAAAATGACCAGAGCAAGGCATATGCATGCGCCTAAACCACATAATCAGGTAATGCTAGTGACGAGCAGCCAGCCTGATACAGTAATTACATTGCTTATCAACCAAACCCATCAGGAAACGCTATGACTAACCGAACGTTTGATTACATTACCTACGAAGTTGAAAAGGGCCGAGCCCGCATCACACTTAATCGACCCGAAAAACGCAATGCGCTATCAATGGAGCTGGTGGAAGAACTGCGCGATGCATTGTGGGAAGCCGACGACGACAAGGCCGTTCACTGCGTTATTCTAAAGGGCGCTGGCACTTCATTTTGTGCCGGTTACGATCTCACCGCCAAACGGCAAGCAATCGACGACGGTGTTAAGCGACGTAAAGGCGCCGGTTTTGATGATGACACCTGGCGAATAGAACAATTCCAGCGATCACTTCGAACCCTCACCGAGATGCACAAACCCACGATCGCCCAGATCCACGGGCATTGTTATGCCGGAGGTACTGATCTCGCACTCTATTGTGACATATTAATATGCGCGGACAACGCCAGCATTGGCTATTCAGCGCTACGCAATATGGGCGCCGCACCTAATCAGATGTGGCTCTATCATATTGGCCCACAGTGGACCAAGCGCCTGCTATTAACCGGCGATACCTTAAGCGGCGAAGATGCAGCCAAAATCGGGCTGGTACTTAAGTCTGTGCCTGAAGAGCATCTGGAGGGGGAAGTGGAAGGTCTCGCTGATCGGCTTAGCTGGATTGATCCCGAAATGTTGTCAACCAACAAACGAATCATCAATGTGGGTATGGAACTCATGGGATCAACCGTACTGCAACGCCTTGCTGCGGAAAATGACGCGCGCGCACATACGACCCAGGCGGCCAGAGACGTCTTCAAACAAATTGGTACAGAGGGTTTGCGAGCCGCGCTACGCGACCGTGACGCACCTTTCGGCGACAGTCGCGCAAGAGTTGAAGGGCCTGAACTGCGCGATAAAGACGGCAGACTCATACCGTTAGACTGAGCCGGATTCAAAAATCAGGAGAATCACCACATCCGGGTGACGGATAAAAATAATCCTAAGCAGGCATTCATCATGACAGAACTATCAGTGGAAGAAGCGATATTCACCACCCGCTCAATGCGACATCTAAAGCCAGACCCGATACCCAAGGCTGACCTGGAATTCATCATTGAAGCAGCAACGATGGCCCCTTCGGCTGGCAACTACCAAATGTGGGCATTTGTTGTGGTCACCGATAAACAGACAAAGCAGGAAATCGGAAACGCTTACCGTGAGGCAGGAACCGCCTATATTAAAGACACTGTGCTGGCGAATCCTGATACCGATGATGAGCGCCGCCGGGTCTATACCCAGGCGATGCACACGGTAGAACACCTGGCTGAGGCACCGGTGATCATCGTCGCCTGTTTGACCCAGCCGTGTCCTGACGACGCCGCCACCGGCTCCGGCCTGTTTGGGTCCATATACCCCGCCGCTCAAAACCTGATGCTGGCCGCAAGATCAAGGGGACTGGGCAGCGTATTACTCACACTGGCGACCGATTATTCACCCACATTGCCGCACTCGGTCAAACCCGTAAAAGAGATTCTTGGCCTGCCGGAAGACGTTGGCAGCGTCGCCCTCATTCCTGTTGGCTATCCGAAGGGTCAATGGGGACGGCCAAGACGAGAAGACGTCGCAAACAGCCTGCATTGGGAAAAGTGGTAACGCGTTACGCTGAGGACCAAGCTTACGCCCCGCCAGTACCCCAACGAATACCACGACGCAGCAGTTCGTAGTAGACAGGTGAATCCCAGGAACCTCGTACCACCGGGACAATGTCTGCCATTGGTTTCATATCGTGCTTTCCTGTGCAGTGCCCCAGGGAAAGATACAGGACTTCTCCATCCCCGTAAGGATGCAAATACATCTGCGGGTTGCTATCTCTATCAGTACCATAGTCAGACTGGACGTAACCCACCGATCGTTCGCTGTAGGAAGCCTCAAGCAGAACTGTCTGCTCACCCTGGGGCTCGCAGTAGTATGGCTCTTCATCCTCGACATCAAAATCCTCAATCCCTTCTGTAAGCGCGTGGACTACATCGGTAACACGTACGTGTATCTTTTGATTGGCGGGATGCGCGACGAAGCGATTACCTAATACTTCCATAAACTTTGGTGCCACATCAGGTGTATCCACCCGGCCATCATCTGCAAAATCAAGTAACGCGCTGGTCGCATGGAGCGCAAACCAGCGCCCACCGTTTCCTATGAATTTCGCCAGGCCTTCCTGTTCCTCGGGTGTCGGTCTGAGATCACAGGTATAGGTAATCAGCAGCGTAGAGCTCGAAATGGCTTCAACGTCGCTGAAGCTATCTGCGACGCGCGTATGTATGTCCTCGTTCTCACCCAGTAATTTCAACAATTCCAGTCGAGCAAAATTGGTATCGTGATACTTGGCATTGCAAACAAGATAGACGTCAATTTTTTGATCTTTTTCCACGAAGTTCCCTTTTGATCTCTAATGGATTGTGAGTTGGTTAAGCACGATCTTCAGTTAACTTTCCATTACCAATATAGCATTGGATTCGGTAAAAAAAACAGGTCCCTATGGCACTTACAAGGATACCGAGTTGTAAGGCATACTTCACAATCAAAAGAAAAATTAGCACCATAACGAGACAGCCCCTTGCTTACTAAAGATCAGATCAATAGCTGGAAGCACGAAGGTGCATTCGTGATGCAACTTCCCAGCGAGGTGATCAATCCACCACTCAATTGGCTGAACGACAATTTCACCCTGGATCAGATTGACCCTGACCACCTGGACTTCGGGTCGCCGGACCAAAAGTTTGAGTTTCCAACCTCAATAGCGCCGCTGGATGATCTTGTCCTGAATGAGCACTTGATAGTCGCAGTGCAACAGCTCCTGGATAGTATTGACATTCGTCTGCTGCAGGCAGACCTCTGGCCGAAGATCGGCGTGGGGTCCGACAATCATGAGGCGCAGGCGAATACTGATCAGCGCATGCACATGGATTATGGCAACAACACTATGCTGCACCCGGACTGGCAATCTCCTGAAGCAGTGGCAGCGATTATCTATTATGACGATGGTGTTGAAACCGCTGGGGGAACCGCTTATGTGCCAAGGCAAGGTGACGCGGACCCCGTTTACCAACCGCCTTTCGTACACATGCCTGGGCAGGCGGGAAAGCCATTTTTTAATGATCGCCGAACGGTTGAAGACTGGTTCGACAAAAATGATTCTGACGCTCACAAACTTCGCACTGAGCTGTATCTGCGGGAACAGCTGGTGAGTTTCAAGCCGGGCACGATTCTTTTTTACCGCCATGATCTCTGGCACAGGGGCACACCGGTGACGCCTGGGAAATTACGACGAGTTCATAATCTGGCCTGGCGGCGTGCTGACACCAGGGGCTGGAGTAACTGGAACCAAGGCTGGGCCCGACAAAGTTACTATGGCCATGTCGAATCGATTATTGGTCGTTCGACACCCCTGCAACGCAGTTTGCTGGATTTCCCCATGCCCGGTGACCGCTACTGGACCCCGCAACGGATTGATCATGTTGATGCGCGGTTTAGCTTTTACGGGTTTGATTCAGCGCCTTATCGACAGGCACTATAATACGATAACCTTACCAGAGGTCTGCAATACGGGCCTTCGTGGCACTGCCCGCCACGCCAATACTCACGTCATCGTCAATACCTCCACCCAACAAGGCCTTCCCCAGTGGGGCACCAGGTGTGATGACAATGACTGAGACCCCCCCCAGACTAACCACCAATCCTCCGCTCGCAGGACCGATAAACAGGAAACGGGTTTCTCCTGTTTCATACTCGAGTTTCAACAGCGAGCCAACGACTACAATGGCCTGATCCTTCAGGCGCTCCCTTAAAGAAACATACGCCGCTAGATCCTTTTCCAGCTGCACCACACGTTCTGATTGTCCATGTGCGAGATAGGCAGCTTCCAGACCCAGCGTGTCGTATTTGTTTTCAGCGGCATTCTCTTTGTTTGTCGCCGTTGCTCGCGCTTCTTCGGCAGCAGCCAGGGAATTGTTCAATGCGGAGGTGATCTCGCCAACAATCGCGTCAAGCAGCAACGATTTATTCATTTAACTTATCCTGACAACTCAACCTTATCGCTGCACGCGCCAGGCCTTTTCATCGACCCATGCTGAATGGAAACCAAAAGGCACTCGCGCCGGCATCACAACGCGGGCAACCGGCCCATCTTCAAACCTTGCAGCATCAAGGACAATGCACTCGCTTCTCTGAAGCTTTTCATCCCAGACAAAACCAATAACCCAACCGTCTTCTTCATTCAGCGCATCAGGTTTCGGTGCAAAGATTGGCTCACCGCCTAATCGACCAGGACCATAGGGATGGTGAACGCTGGTTTCATTAATCAGGTCATATTTAATAATGCCGTCGAAGCCGGACTCCAAGGTGTCGCCGGCGATTCTGGCCGCATACGTGAACTGGTTTCGAATACCCATATAATCTTCATTGATCCGCGCAAACTCACAGCCCCATTTAGTATCCAGGGGCTTCTCTTGCACGTCTCCTGTTTTAAGATTTAAACGCCACTGGTGCAGCATTGGCAGATCGCTGCGATCTCCGGCCAGTGGTTTTACATTGTCACCGATACTGTTGCGCTCTGACCTACAGCCCTCGACAACGATTTCATCACCGTCCTCAAATGCGTTGACCGTGTGGTAGCAGTAGCAACTATTAACATCAAACCACTTAATCTCATTGCCATCTGCACCGCGAGCCAGGACACCAAAACGTGAGCCATTTTCCTCTTCGAAATACAACATGCTCTTGCCTTCGGCCATGCGCCCAAAGTCAAAGACACATGGCAGGTCCATGATTACCGTGTGGTTAGACGTAATCGCGCAATCATGCATCATGACTGGCTTGGGTATGTCGACGTCTGTGGTATGAATAAGCTCTCCCGCTTTGGTGATCAGCGAAACCGAGCAGTACGGTTTGCTTGTCACGTTGTATCCGTAAGTGACCAACTCTCCGGTACGCGGATCAATTTTTGGGTGCGCGGTAAAGGGATGCTTCAAACGACCTTCGTAATCAACCTCTCCAACAGGATCAAGGTTAGGCAGTTTAAGCTCGAAAGGGTGGGCTCCCTCCTGCAACGCAAGGAACTTGCCCGCATGGTAGATCATGGCTGTATTGGCGATATTTTTGGAAGCGCCATATTGCTCCGCATCTTCAGGTTTCGTCTTTAGCCCGTCCCATATGACACCACCCTTTTTCTGCTCTGCCAGGTGGCCTTCGGTTTCAACAAACCGGTTGATATAGGTGACCTTACCCTGGTCAAAAAAAACCTCATGGATCATGCCATCACCGGCGAAAGGATGGTAAGACTCCGGGTCATTAACGAACACCGGGTTTGCGCCAATACGCAGGAACGCCCCATTGAGCGCCTCTGGAACCACACCAATAATTTCCAGACAAGGTTCATTGTGTTCCTGCTGAACCGGTGCAAAGTTACCCTTAAAGTACGGCACAGTGGAGTTTTCAATATCAGATATTCGCATGTTTTATAATCAGGTTAGTAGATCGCGACAATTTCCCATACCGCCTTCCTTGACGCAAACCATTACACTTTGAAAATAGACTTTCATCAGGCTTCGTGTTGTCAAATACAAGTCATAAATATCAGGGTGCGAGCGCCAAAAGGCTTCCCAAAAGGCGTTTCAATATGCGGCCTATTAATCATGGTTTAGCCCGCCACGACAGATAACGCATTCTATTAATCAATAAGACCATCACATTACGTGTTGGCATTAATTAAGCCGCTATAGGCACGCGTTGATGTAATGGCCTGAAGGCAGCGACGGTATTTAGGCAGATATGCAAGCACATGATCGTGCGGTAGTGTCTAATTCCGAGCTGTTACACGCTAAAGCTGGCCCAATAGCGTTAGGCCATGTTTACGTCGCCCATCTTGAGCATTACAATCACGATCCTGACTATTCTAGACCAACGCGATTAACGCCAGAGAGAAACAATGAGTGAAGCCCGAACCAGTTCTGACGATACAACAAACCTGCCGCCGAGACCTGGACCGGAGGGCACTGACTCATCCAAAGTAATACCGTCGGCCTATGATCTTGCTCTCGAGGATATCAACCCGATCAATCCACACCTATGGAGCCAACATCGCTGGAAGGAATATTTCGCACGACTGAGGGCTGAAGACCCGGTGCATTTCAATCAAACAGATCTGGCGGGCAGATATTGGTCCCTCACCAAATACGCAGACATCAAAAAAGTGGATTCCGATTGGCAGAATTTTAGCTCGGCCCAGGGCATAACGCTCGGTCTGCCCATTGACGCTGAACTACCAGAGGGTGCATTGGGCATCACAACATTCATCGCCCAGGATCCACCGGAGCATGATGACCAGCGCAGGACCGTGACCCGGGCTGTCGCACCACCCAATCTTGTTGAAATGGAGCAGTTGATTCGCGAGCGGACCGGCAACGTCCTGGATTCCTTGCCGGAAGGTGAAACATTCGATTGGGTGGACACTGTCTCTATCGAACTAACCACCATGATGCTGGCAACGCTCTTCGATTTCCCCTTCGAAGACCGACGAAAACTAACGCGATGGTCAGACATCACCTTCGCCATTCCTCAGCCTGGCGGCATTATCGAGTCGGAGGAGCAAAGACGCACTGAGTTGCTCGAATGCCTTGAATATTTTACGGGGCTCTGGGAAGAGCGGTTGAAAAACCCCGGCAACGATCTTGTCTCCATGCTCGCACACGGCGATGACACCAAAGACATTTCCCCTATGAACTACCTGGGAAATCTCCTGCTACTGATTGTAGGTGGCAACGACACCACCCGGAACAGCATGTCTGGTAGTGTCTATGCACTAAATAAGTTTCCGGAACAGTATGACAAGCTCATTGCGAATCCCGCGCTGATTCCGAAAATGGTCGCAGAACTCATCAGGTGGCAAACGCCTCTAGCCTACATGAGAAGAACTGCGAATCGCGATTGTGACATCGGTGGTAAACAGATCAAACAAGGCGATCAAATACTCATGTGGTACGCCTCTGGAAATCGCGACTCCGATGTATTCGACAATGCCGACGAACTGGATATCGAACGCCCCAATGCTCGGCAGCACCTTTCATTTGGTTTTGGCATACACCGTTGCATGGGTAACCGGCTTGCTGAATTGCAACTTCGCATACTATGGGAAGAAATTCTCACGCGATTTGAGAAAATTGAGGTTCTCTCGGAACCAGAGCGAACCTTCTCGTCATTTGTAAACGGTTATACCCATCTTCCAGTGAAGGTGACCCGAAGAAAAAGCTGATCGCGATACGACGCTCTGAGTCTCCAATATCATATCCGGCAATACTCCGGATTGTGTTCGAAGATCAACGAAAGCGACCTACCCAGGGTTACATTTGCTTTTTTCGAGCAGATCGAAAAAATTGATGACGCGCTGCAAGAAAAAGTAAGACGACGGCCACAAACGCATCCCAAGATAGCTTACTTGCTATAGTGCGGACCGAGGGAAGCATCATGCTGTTACATACAAGCTGTAAACTGACATTTTATATCGAATCTCCGACGCCATTCATCTTGATGTTACGCCCACGAAGTGGCGCCCAACAGTGGATTTCAAGTGAGGAATATTTACTGTTCCCGAGCGTACCCGCGGTTGAGTTTACTGACGACTACGGAAATCTGTGCCAGCGGTTAGTAGCTCTGCCTGGTGAATTCAAGATTCAAACATCGGCTCGCGTCAAAACAACAGACTGGATTGACGTGGAACCTGGAGGTGACTTTGTCGGAGTCCAGTACCTGCCTGATAGTGTTTTAAAGTACCTGCTTCCCAGTCGCTACTGTGAATCAGACAGATTTGGCGAGATGGCAATGCAGATTACCGCAGACCAGAAACCAGGCTACGACCAGGTCGAGGCCATCAATCAGTGGTTGCAACAAACCATCAGCTACAAGCCCGGTAGCAGCTACACGCCGCTTTCCGCCGTTGAAATCAACCTGCAACAATCAGGTGTTTGCAGAGACCTGGCACATCTCGGTATCGCACTCTGTCGAAGTCTCTGTATCCCCGCCCGCCTGGTAGTCGGTTACCTTTATGATTTAAGGCCAATGGAGCTGCACGCCTGGTTCGAAGCCTACGTCGCCGGACGCTGGTACACATTTGATGCTACCCAGGAATCAAAGCGCGGCGGTTATGTCGCATTGGGCTATGGCCGCGACGCGGCGGATGTCGCTGTTTACAACCAATTTGGGCCAGCCGTCTACCCGACTGAGCAGCTGGTAGAAGTAAAGTTAGAACAGACTTTGATGAGCCCCAGTTAAGTTCTCAAACGGGTCATCATCGCTATTGATGACCCCATCAGGTGACTTCTATCACTGATTGTTGCTATTTTTAGGCCTGAAACCAGGGAATGAACTCTATGTATGACTCGATCGTTAGAAACGGCACTATTATCGATGGAACGGGAAACGACCGTTTTGTTGCTGATATCGCGATAAAGGATGGCAAGATCGCCAAAATCGGACAGATCACAGATCCAGCCACCAACGAGATCGACGCAAAAGGCAAGTTGGTCACCCCCGGGTGGGTCGATATCCACACACATTACGATGGCCAGGCAACCTGGGACCCTTTACTTGCACCCTCCAGCTGGCACGGCGTCACTACTGTTGTGATGGGGAATTGCGGTGTTGGGTTCGCCCCGGTGAAACCAGATGATCGAAACTTCCTGATTGAGCTAATGGAAGGCGTTGAAGATATTCCAGGCGCCGCGCTGTCCGAGGGTATCGATTGGCAGTGGGAGAGCTTCCCGGAATACCTGGACACCCTGGAGTCCATACCACGCGCAATCGATGTTGCAACACAGGTGCCTCACGGTGCTATCCGCGCCTACGTCATGGGTGAGCGTTGTAACACGGATTACGCACCAACCCAGGCAGAGATCGATGAAATGGCAGTGCTGGTTCGTGAAGGCGTCGAAGCAGGGGCCCTCGGGTTCTCAAGTTCCAAAACCCTGCTGCACAAAGATATTCATGGCGAATATATGCCAGGCACCTTCTCCGGCAATGATGAAATGCTGGCCCTTGGCCTGGGCATGAAAGGACTCAAAAATTCCGTCTTCGAACTTGTTTCTGATCACCTGGGAGATGACAAAGAGTGGGCATGGGTAACTGACTTCCAGAAGCAGACCGGTTTGACCGTTACACTCATCGCCACAACGGCACCAGCCTACGAAAACGGCAAGATGTATAAGCTTGCTGAACAGGCAAGAGCTGAAGGTCGTGAGATCAGGCCTCAGGCTGCTGGTCGCCCAACAGGTGTCCTGCACGGGCTGCAATCCAGCTTCAATGCTTTTGTAGGTCATCCAACATGGCGCAACGAACTTGCGAACCTTGACCACGACGCTTTACTGGCGCGACTTGCCGAACCAGCAACAAAAGCCCAGATTCTCTCAGAACAATCCATCATAAAGGGCGGATTGATGCAGGACCTTCCAGGCCTGATGGGACAGGTTTTCCCTCTAGGAGAGAATCCAAATTACGAACCTCTCCCTGAAGAAAGTATTGCCGGTATCGCAAAAGCCCGCGGCCTGGACGTTATGGATGTCATGTATGACATGCTTGTTGCCAATGGCGGCAAGGAACTCTTCTATCAGCCACTCGGCGGTTATCAGGGGTTTTCGCTGGACTATCAAAAGAAATTACTGGAACACCCGAACGTATTGTTCGGACTAAGCGATGGTGGTGCACACTGCGGTGTGATCGCTGACGCAGGAATGCCCACATTCATCCTGACTCACTGGGGTCGTGATCGAACCAGAGGTGACAAAATGTCGCTGGAGTTTATCGTGAAGTCACTCACCTCCAGTACCGCACATGCCTATGGCATGTTCGACCGGGGACTACTCACTGAGGGCATGATCGCAGACATTAACGTTATCGACTTTGACGGGCTCCGGTTACACCGACCCGAAGCAGTGTTCGATTTACCCGCAGGTGGAAGGCGCCTTGTGCAACGTGCTGAAGGCTACGAGATCACCATTAAATCTGGCGAAGTTATCTTCAACAATGGGCAGCACAGCGGCGCCCTGCCAGGGAAGCTGGTTCGACGTAGTGACGCCCAAGGCGTGTCTGCAGCCTCTTAATCACAAATCAAAAAACACATTAAGGAACAAGTTATGTCTGAAGCCTGGATCATTGACGCCGCCCGAACACCGAGGGGTGTGGGAAAGCAGGGTAAGGGAGCACTCTGGGAAATCCATCCACAGAAATTGTTGTCTACTGTTCTTTCGGCACTTGCCGAACGAAACTCCCTCACGACAGAGGAGATCGACGACGTAATCATTAGTTGC
>Ga0209091_10000065_pt1 | contig 100440 bp, 71 predicted proteins | sample ArcticOcean_MG_C_6_FD_187438 | JGI IMG/M metagenome (GOLD analysis project Ga0209091, IMG submission 187438) | Marine microbial communities from western Arctic Ocean - ArcticOcean_MG_CB8_128 (SPAdes) (version 2) | ecosystem: Environmental > Aquatic > Marine > Oceanic | place: Arctic Ocean...
TGCTACAACATGCGACGCCTGTACCGCCGGAACCTATTCGGATAGTAAAGATCTAACCAAATGCACCGGCTGTGCCGCCGGAAAATGGTCGGATCTAACCAAATGCACCGCCTGTGATGCCGGGAAAATTTCGAAAGGCAATGCTACAACATGCGACGCCTGTACCGCCGGAACCTATTCGAATAAAGGTGCAGACGAATGCACCGGCTGTGCCGCCGGAAAATGGTCGGATCTAACCAAATGCACCGCCTGTGATGCCGGGAAATTTTCGAAAGGCAATGCTACAACATGCGACGCCTGTACCGCCGGAACCTATTCGAATAAAGGTGCAGACGAATGCACCGGCTGTGCCGCCGGAAAATGGTCGGATCTAACCAAATGCACCGCCTGTGCTCGCGGGAAAATTTCGAAAGGCAATGCTACAACATGCGACGCCTGTGATGCCGGCACCTACCAAGACCAAAGTGGCCAAACTGAATGCAAGAACTGCACTGCCGGAACTTATGAACCTGGAACGGCTAGTACAGCCTGCAAGAACTGTGATGCCGGAACTTATGCAGATGTGACTGGAATGAGTCGTTGCAAGAACTGTACTGCCGGAACTTATGAACCTGGAACGGCTAGTACAGCCTGCAAGAACTGTGATGCCGGAACTTCTGCAGATGTGACTGGAATGAGTCGTTGCAAGAACTGTGATGCCGGAACCTATTCGAAAAAAGGTGCAGAGGAATGCACCGACTGTGCCGCCGGGAAATTTTCGGAAGAAGGTGCTACAACATGCGACGCCTGTACCGCCGGAACCTATTCGGATAGTAAAGATCTAACCAAATGCACCGGCTGTGCCGCCGGAAAATGGTCGGATCTAACCAAATGCACCGCCTGTGCTCGCGGGAAAATTTCGAAAGGCAATGCTACAACATGCGACGCCTGTGATGCCGGCACCTACCAAGACCAAAGTGGCCAAACTGAATGCAAGAACTGCACTGCCGGAACTTATGAACCTGGAACGGCTAGTACAGCCTGCAAGAACTGTGCTGCCGGAACTTATGCAGATGTGACTGGAATGAGTCGTTGCAAGAACTGTGATGCCGGAACCTATTCGAAAAAAGGTGCAGAGGAATGCACCGACTGTGCCGCCGGGAAATTTTCGGAAGAAGGTGCTACAACATGCGACGCCTGTACCGCCGGAACCTACCAAGACCAAAAAGGTAAAGCCGCCTGCACCCCCTGCACAGCCGGAAAATGGTCGGCGGCCACACTCCAAATGACCGTTGATGCCTGCACGCATTGTCCAGCAGGAAAATCGACGGACAGTCCCGGGAGCACAGCCTCTATTGAGTGCACCGACTGTAAAAAAGGGCAATTTTCTAGAGAAGGCGGCGCCTGCAAGAACTGCACTGCCGGAGAATATTCATCCGAATCAGGCGAATCCAAATGTACGTTTTGTCCACAAGGCAGATATTCGAAAATTGGAGGCCAAGATCATTGCAATGCATTTGAAGATGGACATGTGTGCAAGCCTTCTTTGTTTGTGGAACCGTTCGTCCTGGCCGTCAAATCAGAGTCCTGGCAAAAAGATACATATGATCTATATGTAACACTTCGCGCCGCCGCAGAAAATGTTTATTTTACTGGCAAACCAGCTCAGGACGAGTATTCATTCATTCCTTCACCAGCTCAGGACGGTAACGCACCAAGATCTCCCAACAAGACGACGGGGGACGGTATAATTAAATTAGCTACCGTAACGGTGGACCATGGGAAAATTCTGGATGTTAAAATGGGATTAGCCGGAAATAGCGCCGGAAATGGAACTTGGAAAGAGGGTGCAGTTTTCTGGTCCTCGCGCAAACACCCGGCGGTTGGATGCACAACACCTGATATATGCGGTGCTGGTCAGACACCTAAGAATGGAAAATGCAGATGTGAAAAAGACCACGCTTTCGAAGGTGAAAAATGCACGTTATGTACACTAGGCAAACGTGTTAACGACGACCAGACAGAATGTTTGCAAAACACATGCAGATGTGACAACGGAAATGCTGTTGTTGAGACATGTCCGGTTCACGGCATGGAGCACTGCTCCAGCTGTAACGAAAAACATGGAAGATACATCGCGACCGCTAGCAGCGACGTGGCCGATAGATTTGAATGTTTACCATGCTCCTCGCCGCACGAAAACTTAGATGAGACGACCGTAGGTGGTTGCGCGCTGATGGCCTGTGGCAAAGGACAAGGATACCAATGGATAAATGGAGGAGGACAACTAACCACCGAACACGTTGGGGTCCTGACCGACTACGCCGTGAATACGGGATTTAGAGGTAGAAATCAGCTCACAGCTGCTGATTTCCAGTGCGCAGATTGTCCAGATGGCACTTGTTCTGCCAATCCTGAGTCCGGCCAGTGCGTAAGGCCTGAAGGTGAAAGCGTCAAAGAATATAATAAAACAACATGCGCGGTCACGGAGTGCGCCACAGGCCATGACATGGTCACTGTGGATTCCACTGATCCATTCTCGACATTATACCTTGCGGATATACTTTATACTTCAGACACCAATGATCAATTGACGAATGAAAACGCATTTCTGAATTGCGACACAAATTTGGGGTGCGTATCCAATACAGATCCGAATAAGGAGGCCATCGGCAGATACAATGCTTATGTTTCTAAGATTAAAAGCAACAACAAACAAATGGTGATTGACATGAATATAATAAAAAAACGCATAAATACCGTGGGAGACTTTGTTAACACGATGACGAACAACATAACTGATGAATTAAAAGCGAGCAAGGACACATACACCGAACAATGGAATAACTGGAAGTGGGCGAAAGGCAACGCCACCGCGGCCGGTAAAGCGCTGAAAATTTTGACCGCCGACATCACCGCAGACCTGGAAGAACATTTACCTCATTCGGTAATAGACGCTTTTTTGAAACAAACCCCCGCCATCGTCACCGCCACCACAAAAGCCGACTCCGCTCGGGATAATTTGGCTACACAGAAAACCAAAACATGCACGGCATTCGCCAGAGCCGAGGCCAACACGTTTGTTGAATATAAAGCATTTTACCAAAATGCGTACCCAATTTTCATTGCGGATAATAATATTCTCAACGGACTGAAAGATGAGGCGACCGTAAGGAAGAATTCGTCCAGTGATCAATTCAATGTTGATGTTAGAACGATTAATTATTTTGATCGAGCAGAGTCTTTGGTGCCGGGCAAATCTTTAGCTCTATACTTCATCGACTATATGTTCAATTTCACTGGCGTCACCATCAACGAACATTACCGCCACCTCATGGATTCAGCTCTAGAAAAACTTAAATCCGACGTAAATTCCACCAAGACCCAAGGGACCGAAGAAATGGCCGATGTCCTAAAGCTCCTCAATCAAAACCGTGCATACCTGACCAATGCAATCACCGACGTCGATTGCGCCATAGTGCAAAAAAAATGTGTGTTGAGCGACTGGTTTAATACCGTAAATGGTATTAACTTTGAAACGAAGGCCGACGACGCGTGGGACGATGCAGAATGTAAGCAGGCGACTGAGACAACGGTCAAAGAAGATCACTTAAAAGAATTAAAAATTAAAAGGGCGAGAATTCAAATATATGACGACGGCGACGACACATGTACGAGTTTTGAGCAAAAAGAACCCTGCAATTTTTGTAACTCAACAAACTCGGTCAAAAGCGACGATTCCACAGCATATTTTGATGGAAAAAAGTGTCCTAAGTTGACTTCATTAGCAGAAGTCAAGAGATATTATAAATTGATGCCGTCATCAGGCGTTGAATGTTTCGCACGGTGGGAAGAATTTGATTGCGTGGATGAAAGGAAAACAAAACTATTACCAGCCGCGTGCAATTACGAAGGACAGCCAGTTCAATACTCCAAATGCGAAGGTACTTGTGGCGAGAAAGGAATCCAAACCAAATATCAAACGCCAAAATATAGCCACTTTTTAGATGCTGGTGAGAGAAAGCCCTGTGTAGTGAAGACCAACACCACATCACACGTGTGTGACGTGATATGTCCGTTTTGCCACAGAAGCTCTGATGCTTCTCTTGCTGACTCGCGGTGTACATGCGAGGATCTTGGTGAACTGTTGGGCAATGGTATGCACAACGGTGTGAAAATATCTGTGCAAAAGTTAGAAATAGATTCTCATGGAGACACTGCTGAAGGATGTACGGGGTATACCTCGTACAAACTTTGTGATGGCGCATGCGAGGATGTTTGTGAGACGAACGAGAACTCGATATCTTTTGATCTTGGTTGTCAATCCAATCCAGATTGTACGACTAAGCAGTATGATGGGAAAATAAGAACCTGTAATAGTGGTAGCTACGTGGAATCTCTAGCCGTCTCACAGTGTAGTAAATTGGACGTTGCGCCGGGGTTGGGAAAAAGGGAGCTTGTATTCGAGTAGCACCTGTCAATGGCGCCTTGAACACGGCGCTAATTGATGCTGCCCTCTTCGGCTCTGGTGACTCAAAATTAAACAACATAAATATAACAAATACAAATGATTAATTAAATGAAATAACTATTTAAGTACTTTTTTAAAAGAGTTGTAATGTCTGTCCGGTTGTTGTTGATATTATTATTGACATCTATTGTAAGTTCATTTGACTGTGAACTGTATTTGACTGAATATAAGCCTGACGACCCAACTTTGCTACCGTTGGAAGATCGGTCCGCCTATGCTGGTCGTTTATGCGATACGTTGCGCGTATGTCATGCAAATCCTTTGTTGGATTCATTTGAAATGTATGTGCGCGATATTGAAAATTGTTACGGCGAGCGTGGGTTTATATATAACCCGTCTGCAGTAGATCGTCATTCTATTGAGTCTTATATCGACGTATTGCACGCATTATCTGCGGCTCAACTTCGTTATGATACGGAGTCTTTGTTATGCAAAGACGAGATGTCCTCTATTGTTGATTCTGTGCGTCTGCGAAGTGGTTATTTGCGTGAATTTCAATATTCGCGGGCGCCTCATGTGTCAGGAGATGTGTTGTTATTGTTGAAGAGTGAGCGCGCCATGTTTGAATCGAATGTGGGTCATCAGATAAATGATTTGTCTCGTATGTCATCTGTGGTATCTTTGCAATTATCTCATATAACGTCGTTGTTGGGGAGTTTACAAGGTGTACGCAATTTGATTTCTGAATTGGAGACAAACTTGACGTTGGCACGTGTAATATTTGCTGAATCAGTGGAAAAGATTCAGCAGAATGTAGTTAGTTCGTTTATAGAATTATCCAATTAATATGAATTAGTTTTATTTTTGGGGTTAATAATTAAGACTTCAATCCATTTATGCGTGTCCGGCGTTAACTTCGGCGTCTACTGCAGCGAGTATGCGATGGTTTTCGTGTTCGTTTGCTTCCGCGTCAATGCCGTGGTGCTCGAGGACACTGCCAAGTCGTCGGTTAGATTCATATTGTACGAAATTTTCGTGCATTGTTTCGCCTTGGTCGTTCATTACACAGTTGTCTTCAGTTTCTCCAACGTACGCCAATTGAAAGTTGGTAAGGCAATGAGCGAGGAGGTCGCTGGCGCCTAATCTGATGACATCTGTGAGTACATTAAGACGTTCCGTTTCGCCTGTCATTTGATTGAATTTGCTCCATCTGAGAGAATCTCTTTTGAGTCCGTGTGCAAGTTTTTCAAACCTGGCAGCGTGCTCGGATATCCGGTCGCGGACATGTTTTATTTGCGATTTTGCGCTGTTTTCCTCTCCTAAAAGTTCTGCGGTGGCCTTACCGTAATGACCTTGGGCGGCGGATATATCCGAGTCTTTAATAAATCGGTCCATTTTGTCGCCAAGTTTTTTCATATCTTCGACGAGATCATTGCGAGTGTTCGCCCAGTCTTGCTGAAGTTCGCTTATTTTATCTTCGTATACGATTGCTTGACGTCGTGCGTTTCTCATGCGCAAAATTTGTTGAAATGGGTAGTTGAATTGTTCCAAATAGTTTTCGAGGTTTTTATCTTTGGGGTCTATGGCACACCCTTCACGGTGTAGCCTTTTGGCAACTTCTGATTGCCAAAGGGACGGGTTTTGCACGTAGTGGTTCTTTGCCGTCTGAGTGTTGTAGTCTTCAAAATCTTTTTCTACTTGTACAAGTACAGCATTGTATCGTTCACATGTTTTATCAAACTGTGAATATGTGGCCTCGGACTGTTCATATTCATCTTTGAATCTGTTCTTTTGATCCTCGTTGTAGAAATCGTTGCCCTTCTCGTACGCATCTTCATCGATTTCTAAGTAAAAGCCCTTATCTCCTGGGTTTTTTGTGGGGTCTTGAACGCGTACGGGATTCCCGCACTTGTCTCTGACTGCTAGATTACCATTGCATCTGTCTGTAGTTACTTTGTTGAACGAGCCGCCAATATTTGCGGAAGCAACATGGGCCGTTGCCAAAAGAATACCTGCAAAGTATGCTTTCATAATTATGATTAACATCTCTAGTCTTTTATAGTGTTTTTTTTAAAGTTGTGGGCAGTCACATGTCTGCAGTATTTATGTACGTCGTTGCAAATCAAATGTTATTGTATCCGGTCATGATATTTTCCGCGATATGGTCGGTATGTTTCTCTTTTAAGATTGAATCTGTCGCGTCCTCGTGTGCCCGTTTAATCCAGCCTCCTGATAGTAGTGGAGATCGTTTATCGTTTGAGAAGACGCTTGAAATCAATTGTTATCGGTATTATAATGTGGCCTCTTCGGCGGCTGTTCGCGCCGATTTGTTTTCAAAGTACGAAGATGTGATTGAATTAAGTCGTCTGTATGATTCGGCTTATTCTTCGAATGAGCATGTGCAATATATGAGTAAATCTTGGTTATCTATGATTGCCGCCGACCCGTTGAGTTCAATCCAGCGCCAGGCAAAAGAGTGTAATTCTCATTTATTGAAGACGTTTATTGGGCACGAGGATGTGTTGCGTTCGGGGCCTTTGTTTAAAAGCGAATTAAAATTTTTAAGCGAATGTTTGGACGAATCTTTGTCGTTTTCGTCGGAGCAGCGTGCGAATATATTATCTGAGTTTGATGTTCGCATTTCTAACGTGACAGATAGTATGAAATCCGTCGGGGATCTGTCGGCACTCTTGAGTGCGAGTCGCAAGGACTTAATGGATTTGCGTGAAATATTCCGTCATGATATCATCGCCAACTTTAATGAAATAAATTCTGTTGGATCTTGATCTTTGATTTAAAAGCTATATAAGATGTGATTTTTGAAAATATTGATGTTATCGTGTTTTTTGCGTTTGGCTATTGTAATCTCATTGTTGAATCTTTCTATGGGTGTCGGCGATTCTTCGGATTGTGGGTCGATGTTTAATTACGACGCGCCTCGTGTCGGGAGTGACCTCCTGGATCCTTGTAACGATGGGCCGTGTTGGTCACCCTGTGATCACGAAAAATGGCACGAGACGGCTTATTCTAAGGAAAGTCTTCAGGATGATCAGTACGAATGTTTGTCAGCGGCCTGTCTAAATTTTTTTTACGGTCATGTATCTATTCAAGTGTTGGAAGAATGTGCGCATTATAAATGCTCCGTCCCCCTACCAGTGATTGCCGTGGCTCGTCCGTGTGCGGCCAAATTATTGAGAGGTTCTTCTATTTACGCTGCTCTGGAAGACTATAAGATTAAGATTGATCGTTATATGCATGGTAATCGTTCATTAGTGGAGTTTGGCAAGTCTAAATTTATGGGTCGTGTGAAGGCTATTACAGAGGAACAATATACGTCGAATAATAAGTTGGAATTAACCGTCCACGATATGAATACATTGTTGGAAGAGACGGATACAGTGCATGAAGAGAGACAAGTGGATATCATTTTGTTGGGATTGGAGGAATCTATCTCTGATTCCATCGAGATTAACGAACACATTCAAATTGCAAGTTCTATAACTGAATATATTCGTCAAAACTTGCATCGCGTCCGTGGCCATGTAAAGACGGTCAATCTGCTGACGAGCATGTTGAAGGTGGTTAAGATGTATTTGGACCATGTTCGTTTGGAAATACTGAACCAATATGTGAGAAGAGACGGCCAGTGTGACTCTGTTTCTTCTTTAGTTGTGGATTTGGAAGATGTTTGCGATGTTTGTGTGAATGGTGAATGTAAATTCGACGAAAACGACGTTACGGTTGAGTGTGTGTGTGGCGTTGGTTGGTTGGGCGAATATTGTGATATTCCTATTCATTCTTGTGAAGCGGATCCTTGTCTGCACGATGGCGGTTGTTGGGAGGAGGGCGATGATTTTCGTTGCGAATGTAAAGCCCCTTGGGTGGGGCGTTTTTGTGAGATTCCTGTGAATGAAAGAGATCAGTGTTCATCGGGTCCTTCGCATCCCTGTCAACATGGGTCAAAATGTACCAATATTACCGGTGATTTGCCTAGTTATATGTGCGCGTGTGATTTTGGTTGGGACGGGCGTAATTGCCAGTACGCCTCTCGCGAATGTGATCATCCAGATAGTTGCAAGAATAATGGACAGTGTCATTTTAATGGTACTCGTTTAGAATGTCAATGTCCGAAAGAGCCTATATACAATCAGCCCTTTTTCACGGGGTCTACTTGTTCTTTGCGGCAAGGCGACTGTAATTACGACCAGGATGCGTTCGACAATGGTGTGATGGCGAATGGCCATCCGTGTTCTGGCCATGGTTGGTGCCAATTGGACCCGGAAACCTCTGGATGGACCTGTATGTGCGAACCTACACATGTTGGTATCCGTTGTAGTTTGCCCTATTCTGAAGCGGACAAGTGTGTATTATTTGGTATACCGTGCGTGAATGGCGACTGTCAAACGTGTTCGTCTAAAAAAGACTGTCAGTGTACTTGTGATCCTGGTTACGAGGGCGCTGATTGTTCGAAAGATGTCGATCCGTGTGCAAAAAATCCATGTATCAACGGCGGTGTATGTTTGCGGGATTCTCCAACCGACTATTATTGCGATTGTTCTGGGATAGTTGTTTCTGGACATCGTTCCTACGGTGGTCGGCATTGTGAGAAACAGGTTTCGTGTTGGGACCGCCCGTGTGGCAATCACTTTCGCTCGTGCAATGATCAATTGACGAATAGTAGTGTTCAATGTATATGTGAGTCTCCTTATGTGGGAAATCGATGTGAAAAAAACATTGCTGTTTGTGACGAAACTTCTTGTTTGAACGGTGGAAATTGTATTCAGGGAATGGTTGGTTTTTGCCATTGTAATCATGGATATTCTGGAGATCGGTGTCAGTTTACTCCTACATTTTGTAAGGACAATCCGTGTGGAACATATGGCACGTGTCGTCTTTCTGGTGATTCGTTTGTCTGTCAATGCAACCCCGGATGGACTGATTCCAAGTGTAATGTCAATGTCAATGATTGCGACCCAGATCCCTGCCAAAACGGAGGGACCTGTGTGGATAAGCTCAATGATTTCACTTGTCTTTGCAGCGACGAGTACCGCGGTACTTACTGTGAAATGAAGAAAACACCGTGCGATGACATCGAATGTTCGAATCATGGGACCTGTGTAGATACGAGTGATGAAGACTGGACTTTGAACAATTACGAGTGTAAATGTCCGTCTACAATTTGTAGGACGAGTGCCATCATACTTGGTTCTGGCAACAATGCGATTAAAATTGAAACTGGTGCCAGCCCGAATGACCAGTTTCCATATTGGTTGTTATTTTTGGGATTGTTTCTGTGTCTTCTTTTTGCATTTTTTGTATGGTATAAATTTAAAGTGGGATCACGCACCCCGCGGCGTAAATTTATCATGATGGCGGCGTAAATTAGTTCCTATAAAAGGTACGCACCTCAAACGAAATGACCAGTGAAAGATCATTAGAACTTTATCCAAAGCCACAGCATCCTAGAATAGAAAGTTGTTCGAAGCAAGAATGTCTTACTATGGTGGATGTCGCATGCGTCAAACTTGCAGCCCAGATGACGACTAAATACGACGAAAAGTTGAGAGACCGTACAAAGGATACAATGGGAAGGGTTGAATTAATGATTAGTAATTCATTTTTAAAGGTGAAAGACGAATTGCATCGCGAAATTCGAGAGATGGAGGAAACGATGCATGCTGAGATTCGAAAAATATTGGACGAGCGCCTTACATTTTTAACTGAAAAGTTGCAAACGAACGGGAGAACTTTGAACGAGTTGCAAACAAAACTGGCGACATTAAAAACGGATTTTGCTGAAAATGATGGGCGGCGCGCCAAAGAACTCCGAACTTTGGATTTGGCCGTTCAAAAAAGTGATTCATCCTCGGTCTCGAATGCGACATCTTTGAAACAATTGCGTACCGCCGTCGAAACATTATACACCGAATTTAACCGTCGCTCGTCAGAATAAGTAGAACATATATTTTGAACGAATGTCTACAAAAAGAGAAAACAAAATGATAACGGATTGTGATACGTATTATTTATTTGTATTATATTGTATATTTACTATTCTTACGACGTTTGTAAGGACATGTTTTCCAAAATGGGCTCCATTGGGGCGTACGCGCCGTTAGAAAGAATCGCCCGTCTAGAACCAATCTGACGAAGCCGTTTCTCCGTTTCTGGCTTCGATGTGTCATTCTATTGGAGCCACATATATGGTCACGTCTGGTGTAAACCATTGAAGAACCCCAACATGCATAAAGACGATCGTGGCCCACGGCCGTCCGTCTGGCCAATCGTTGATAAAAACCGATTTGGCCACGCCAGAATCTATTTGAATGGTCTGGTCCCTGTTTGGTTTATTTTTCATCGTGATTGCGGCGCCCCATCGCCCACCAGAATGTTTTAGCGTCATGATTTTGGTCTGTTTTGAGAGGACGAGCGTGACAGAACCTTTGGGCGGACACGTTGGCCACATAGATATCCAATCTTTCGTAGATATAGATTGATGTTGGTCGCCATCATGTGGGGGGATCACATTCTCTTCGACTATCTTTATCTTTGGAAATTTGTATTGAATACCGAGACCGGGAGAGTCCACAGACAACGTCAATTCTTCGTTTTGCACTCGAAAATGGATGATTTGAAAAGTCAAACATTTTTTTATGAAACATCGAAGGCCGTCCGATACTTCAAACGTGACAGAACCAGTGCTTTCTATTCTGAATTTGGATATGCGCATGCCTGCACCTCCTTTTGGTAAAGCAGTCACTCTTAATTCATTTCCAGAGACTGTTAATTGAGAGCGCACATCTGTTTTTTGAATCTTGAACCATGCGTTATACAACCATTCCGGTGGGCACGACCATTCGATAGACATTGTACATACAAAAAATGCTAGTACATCTGTAATTCACATAAGATTTTCATATATTATGTTTAATTTTAGATTCAATAACCGCAGACAATCAGAAGGCGCGCCTAAAAATATTTAGTTGACCAAAAAATATTAAATAAAATTCCTATAAAGTCTGAATATATTTAATCAATGTCTAAGCGTAAACGTGATGGGCCCACCCTCCTAGCAAGTAAGCGCGGAACCTTCATTAGAGAACGTCTTCTGATACCAGCTGTGTGTGCCAGTAGTAGCCATTCGTCTTCTGATACCATTGCGCCGATTGGTTCGTCTTCAATCTTGGGTAAACGTTCATATGAGAATCCCGAGGCACAATCGCGAAAACGCCCGGCCGAATCACAATTTAAATCCCATTCGAGAGGCCAAAAAAGGCCGCCCGACTTTGACTTTGAGATTGATCGGCTTCATAAGCGCCTGAGAGCGACAACGCCCACCGCAGAAGAAGCTATAAGCTTTTTACTGCCTCATTTGTTGGAATTGCGCCGGTTATATATGAGCGAACATCAGAAAGTGGCCGCCTTGCAATCCGATAATGACATTCTCAAACAGAATAACCTGGTCATTACTCAGACGCTGCGCGATCAATTGACAAAGAAGAATTTGGTACAGCGTCAATTGGACCTTGCGCTGTATCGTTTGTCATTGGTGCGCGACGGCAGTTCGTTTTAATAAACAAACACAGTTCTATTATGGCGGCCACGCAAGAACTAGTGATCAATGCATATTCAAGGATGATGACACCATACACACACCACAGAACAGCTCCCACGAAACGAATGGCCATGGTTGCATTGGAAAGTTTGGTCACATGTCCCAATAACTGTGGTAGACTTGCGGTCGTAGAACAGACCGCGGCCAATACAGAAATAAAAAACATGTGAAATCCACAATCAGTTAATCATTTTTCCTATATATATAGTGTTTAACGTTTCAGGACCATGACATCTCGTCGCAATGCTTCAACCGCCGACCACGAATCAGAGTCTATGTTGGCCCCTGACATTGAATCGGGCAGCAAGATGAAACCTGACGCCATTTACGAACTTATGAAATTACGCGAACTACAAGGGTTTGTCACGAAAATTTATTGGCTTGTCATCATGTGCTTCTTTGCACTGGGCATTATTTTGGCCCTTGTTCTCTCAGAAGGTACGTTTTCAGACGTTTTCATGGCTGAAAATCTATTATCATCCATTGGTATTTCAGTATACATTATTTTAGTGGCTTTAATGGTCATGTGCAACTCTCATAATGAAATGAGAGTTGTATTGCTATTAACCATACTTTTCTTTATTGGATGTCTCTCCGGATTTATGATAGCCCTGCATTTATTAGATATATCGATCATACTAAAATCTGGTAAATAACTTTAATATGGATATTTTTTACACATGTCTGTCCAATATTGTTCTCCTTCCTTAAATCCGCGCTCCTTAAAGATTAAATGTCCCTGTGCCTTTATAAACTCAACCGTATCCCGACGGGAAGCAGGCGAACCACCTGCATTACACAAAATAAGGTTCCCGTACTTTCTTGGTACAAACCATCGAACGTTTTCGTCTTGAAATAAAATTTGATCGGATGTCAGTTGATCAAGCCATGTAATAAACACCGTAATCACAGACACGTCGGTGGGCGCGCCCCCGTTCAGTATTTTGGCATGATATTTACCTATATGTTTCTTCCAATGTTCAATGGTTTCGTAAACAGGGGCGGGCAACTGTTCTTGGCGAGCCACGCGCATATAACACCACCAATGGGCAAAAGATTGAGGCATGCCCTCGGGACTACCTACCATTCTCTCCAAAGACCTGGGCGAATGCCTTTGAATGAAAAAAAGCATCTCCGTTAAAGAATTTGGAAAATCAACCGAGGAACGCCAGGCAATAACATCCTCATCATTTTCAAGTGTATCTAACCAACTTTCAGGAATAGTCTCCAAACTCATTCGCGGATTATAAAAAGACCACCTATTTAAATATGTATATTTGACAGGTCATGTACTTTTTTCTCGGGGCTATTCTAATCACATCCTCCATTGCTTGGTATCTGGCCATGGAAGCGACATTCTTTATTACTGTCATAGTTGCCATTGCAACCATCGCATACATACATACATACCACTTTTATAACGATGTCTTTCTCAGACAAGCGATCCATTGCATGGGAAAACCGGATTGTTGTTGTATACATCAAATATGGTCAGTACCGGCGTCAATACTCTCCGTTTCAGTATTTCTCAAAGTAGTTGCCGGAATACTCGCTGTTGTGGCGGTCATCGTCACATGGCTGCGCAACACATCCTTTATACATCATCATTATTTCGTAACAGAGGGTGTCTGGACCATTGCATCGATTATGTGGATTTTATCGACCGCGCCATTTATTATCTCACTCATACAATGCGCCGCCGAAGACGCCGTCAAGGAACCCATGCCAATCAACATCGCAGGACAACCCCTACATTCATCTTCCCGGGTTCGGGTAGATGGGAAAACGGTCGCGTTGGAAACTGGACAAAACATCATCATACGATTCAGAAAGTCAATCGTCGTATGGTTGATACACGACATTGTCATTGGAATATTCTGGCTATACCTCTCCATTTTACTCCATGACCTTACATACGACAACGACGATTCCAACTGGAGGACCGTATTTCTTTCCATGATCTCGTGGCACATCGTGTTTGCCGTTTTACACTCGATGTACATCAAAAAATGGTGGTCCGTTGTTCACATTCAAAGAGAAAAAAAACGCAGCAAAGCCTGTTGCGCGCCTTCTGAAGCAGACAAATGGTGGACCATTGTACATCTATTAGGAATGGTATCCATATACATTGGAGCCATACAAAGAATGAGAATGAACGAACCAGAACTCATGAAAATGGGATGTCGATTACAAACACTCTTTTTCTTCATCGGGGGGGCTGCAGCATTTTGCGGAGGCAAACACATGACAAAAAATGTTTTAGCCGGACGCATAGCTTTACATGTCCATACAGGAAAACCGTCATCGTTCATAAAAAAGAATACATACTTAGACTTTTGATAAAATATTTTGTTTTTCGGAGATCTCTCGCTTGTTTTAAATTTATTTTAAAATTGCTCGCCCAATATTTAATCCCAAGTTTTTATTTAATCCAAGTTTTTAATATACAGAATCAGTCACAATGTCAAGGACACAAAACAATACAGACATCAATGCGACGGGCTCATGTGAGTCAGAAGACGAATGGGTCTGCAACGACGATGTCGTTGACTTGCGTCACACACCTGTTACATTCAACACACCTGTTACATTCAAACAATTGCAGAATTTAGACCATTTACCAAATAGTCCCAAAAACAGTTTGGAACTATTGCAAGTCAATCCCTGCCGTCCCGCGGTCAAAAGAATCAAGACGATGCACAACAGGCGCGTTTGGACCATTCGATGCTCTATTCCAGATGAACAATTACAAGGACGGCCGGAAAAACTACCGGTCAACGGTAGCTATTTGCCTGCTGTGTTGGTCAATCCCCGCCGCCCTGCGGTCAAAAGAATCAAGACAGAATACAACAGACGTGTTTTGGCCATTCGATGCTCTATTCCAGATGCCTATCACAAAATTAGAAATTTGAATTATGCAATAAGAACATTGACAGCACCCGCGGCGATTAGCAGAGCCCACAGTGAATTAAACAAAAACCATGCTATTATTTTGACAGCACAGTGTCAGATGAGGACTGCCCATCAAGAAAAGAAAAGAAAACTTGAAAATATCAAAACTCATGCCATTTTCAGGTATTTGACAAGCAAAGACAAAAAAACAGCAACAGTGGCCAAATTTCACCAATGGTCACCATTCCAAAACGAATGAGTAGGAAATTTCTATCATCTATAAAATATTTTGTTTTTAAATATTGTTAGAAGGCGGGAAATTATGCCGTAAGGAATTTTTATGTTTTTTCCAATTATATGTATAATCGATATGTATAATCGATATGTATAATCGATAACAAAGTAAAAAAGGTGGACAAATGTCAAGAAAACATAAAACGGTTGAACAAAGTATATCGTTTGAACACGTAAAACAACAGTCGGCAGAATGCGTGAAAGACGATGATATACGTCGATTTTGCGCTTTAACACACGAAGAGAGGTTTTTTAAAATATTTTATTTATTATTTTATTTATTAAACAAAAAACTTAAACAAAAAACTTTTAAAATATTTTGTTTTAAAAATGAATTACATCACTTACAGCTGCAGCCAAGGAGATGGGATGTTAGTGCACAACATTCTTAAAAACAATACACATAAAAAATGGTGTGGTGAATATTTGTAAAAATAATTTTATTTCATATTGGTGTGGCCATTTGACTCGAAACTGTTTATTCTTGTGTATGTCACGCACTCATCTTCCTCCTCCATCATTTCATCTTCATGATCAGAAAAACCCGCTTCTGCGCTTGCTGGAGCTTCAACACTTTCTTTTTTTTGTTCGTGCGTTGCTTCTGAAAACATATCCTGGACATGGTTGTCTCTACGATCTCTCTCTTTGCGGCGTTTCAAAGACTTTTCCTTGTTAGAAAGTCGTTTATCTCGTTTTTTTTGTTTGGTGGGATCCATTTTACTTTTCTTGGTCATAAATAGTTGATTCATAATATTTTTTTAGATTATGTGTTATATTTGTTGTTTTTTTTTTGCAGAATCTCTAAATGATATGGTGACGGCCAACGGCCATATTCTGTTGTTTTTTCAGTTGTACATAATACTTATTAATGCATCTACTCAGTATCAGGGTCAGGGTAGAAGTCTTTACTTGACCAATATTTGGTGTTTTTACACAAACCGGCTTGTACAAGTTTGTCCATTATATCACTAAGTTCTTGGAATCCAGGATGGTTATCACCCTCTATTTCTTCATATAGTTCCACTAGTTTATCATATCTTTCGACTTGAAAGTCAACGATGGATTTTAAATATTTATTTTCCTCTATTAATCTTTGAACAATAGCTCCTTGTTCAACGTTGGTAACAACAGTCAATGCTTTATAATCTCTAATTGTATTCATCACTTAGTAATTATAAATTGGTTATGTACGTATTTTTTTTTCTGAATAAGTGTTAATTGTGTGATTCAGACTCGTGGTCTTGAATATATCTCTTTATATTTGCAGCAATTGAGTGCGAAGATTGGTGTTTATTATTGTCCACAACAGTCACTACTACAACACGTAATTCAAATGTTTTAAAATATTTTATCATTCAAATGTTTTAAAATATTTTATCATTCAAATGTTTTAAAATATTTTATCATTCAAATGTTTTAAAATATTTTATCATTCAAATGTTTTAAAATATTTTATCATTCAAATGTTTTAAAATATTTTATCATTCAAATGTTTTAAAATATTTTATCATTCAAATGTTTTAAAATATTTTATCATTCAAATGTTTTGCATCTTTAAAAATGTTGGAAAAAAGTTTAATCAAAATATTCAAATGTTTTAAAATATTTTATCATTCAAATGTTTTAAAAAGTTTTGGTTTTCACCTTTCACACGAGCGGCACGGCATCAAGAAAATAAGGAGGAAATTGCCGCCAGATAACGCAAAAATGTTTTTAAAAAGTTTAATCAAAAGTTTTGCATCTTTAAAATATTTTATCATCAAATGTTTTAAAAAGTTGAAAAAGGTTGTAAAAAAGTTTGGACTAAATATTAATTTTTTAGTTATATGTTGTTTCATTAAAATTTAGCTGTATATAAGATACAATCCACTGAGAACAAGATGTCCTACGAAGATACTCTGTCCGTTGTCGATTCTTTTGACATTGATAAACAGATGCGCGCGGCCTATGAGAGATGGCGCACCGCTTTTTATGATCAAGACATCGAAACCACGCCCGCGTATGACGTTGTGGGCCTTTTGGCGGCTATCTGTCTTCGTAGTCGTCGTTCTGCCAAGGCTTATTTTGATATCGGATCTGTGGGTTCAAATAAGAATGTGGAACAAGAGGGTGCAGAAGTCTACAAGTTGAAGCCTGAATGTCGCACAAAAACTAATTTGGGTACTATTTTCGGAGATTTGGAGTCATTTGTTCATCCTTTTAAGTTATTGGTCATTACAGATTTCGGCGAGGAGACGGACGATGAAGTGACGTGTCTTTTGGCGAATCGTCTTCATGAGTTGGGACTTGTGGACGTTCGTTTTCTTTTTACAACGGCCAATGATAGATTTGAGGAACAGAAGAATCGTTTTACAAATTGGGGAGGTGACCCAGAACTTGTTTGTTCTATTTACGACAATAATACGGCTGTGAACTGGTTAGGGGGGGCTTCCGGAGGAGAGGAAAAGTCTTCGTCCGAAGGAGCGTCTGCGGATGGTGACAGATCTATGATTCTTCAAATTGGTCCTGTCCATGAACCTACGAACGCTGGCGGCTGGCGCAGTATATGGCGCCCAAAGTTCACGTGTGATTATGATTATGTGGTGGTTGGTACCTTTAACGGCGTTGCCGCCCTGAATGTGAAAGCGGACGCCCGTGATTCTGCTTTGTATTTAATGTCTGGTGCGAAAACAAAGATTGTGGTGGATACAATGGCTGGTCTCGGCGCTTTTAGCTTTAGTGCTTCTGCGTTGAATCAGTTATTTCCATTTGGATATTCTTATGACGCTGCATTATCGAACGGAACAATTAACGAGCATGTCTGCCGCATAGGTTGGCGCAATTCTGTGGGTAGAGCGGCGCCGTTTGCGGGGCGTTTTGTTGCGCATTTGGTGTCTGAGCCTGTTGGAGACTTTGGCGGCGGTGCAAATTATATGACAGCTCGTAAAATTCATGAAGAATTGGGTGGTGAGATTCTCGTCAGCGATCGTTCTCGGATGATTGCTGAGAAATATCTGGATCGGTTGCAGAATCGTCCTGGACCTCCCAATTTTAATTTTATGAAGTTGGTGGTCGCGGAAGATGGTTCTACCAACAATCCGAATGGCGCGACTGCCCAATCGATTGTCAATGGCTATGCGTATATTTTGGATTGTTTGCATAGCTATTTTGGCGTGCCTATCGAGTTTTTCGAATCTGGCCAACCGGAGAAGTGGAATCGTCAGTGGGAGACGCCCTCTAATTACGATCTGACAGAGCATGTGGATGTGGCGCGTTTTGCAGTGGACCCACAAATGCGTGTCCTTGGTCTCGCGCCGAGCGAGTCTGCTTATAAGACGGGCATTCCCGCGGGCTCCGCTTTGATTGGCATCGGTCCCTTTACACGCGGGATTGCGGTTCAAGTTCGCTCAGAGCATGCGCCGGGAGTCGGCGTTCTGCGCGGTCATTATAAATTGTTGGAGTCCTCTGTTCCCATAAACGATTTATTGACTGCGCATATGCCTGTTTCGTCATCGGTACTCCGGGTGATGGTGGATAAGTTGTGCAATTCTAAAAATCGTAAGTTTGAGGCGGTGTCTCGCGCAATTGTGAAAAATATTGGCGGGGGTGACATATTGTTGGAAAAATTTATATTTTCAACGGACCAGTGGCGACTAATTTAAAGTATATAGTATATCAATTGATTAAATAAATGTTATTATCTATTTTTATAGCGTTGACGATAGCCATGATTGGGTTATTATTTCTAAGGTTTTCTCTTCCCTGTATGGGAGATATTCAATGGTCGCAAGGTTTGGTGCTGTTGGCTTTATTTTCATTGTCATCTATTATCTTACACACGTTTGAATTAAAATGCTGGCGATTTTTGACTTGGAAGCCACAGCGGTTGCGTTCTATCACAGCCGAGCATGACACGCGGGTTCGATATGACGTTATTCCCCAGATCGTGTTCTATGTGTGGTCTTTTTGTATTATGGCGATTAGTATTATAAAAAAAGAGTGTGGCATTTCCGTGTTTTGGCCTATTTTGTCACTTATTTGTTTGTTGATTTACACAGCTTCGGTGTCAGTATATCTTGGAAGTTGTTGTGCGTCGCCCTCTGCTCCCTCTGGTTCGTCCTCTGCTTCCTCTGAATCGGATTCTGAGCCTTCTAGTGTGAAAACATCGGATCTGGATTTGGAACTCGTCTCTTGAGGTGATGAGCTTCTGAGTTCCACTTCTTCTTCCGGCAATTCAGTGTCTAAAGTTCCGTATCGCGTCGTGACCCGTTGTTTCAGGAACCATACGCAGCACATAATAATGGCGGATAGTGTGGCGACCGTTAGCGCCACGTAGACCATCGCCCCCGATTCTTCCCAAGGCTGGTTATTAGTGTTATCAGAGTTCGTTAAATTCGTTTGATTCATTTATGGATTGTGTGTAATATACTATATACGTTTATTTCAAAATCCCAAATGGCAATCCGCTGTGCGCCCGTTCTTGTGATTGGCACGCTTGTCTTTTATTTGAATTTGGTCTTGACGAATTTAGTTTCTTTGAGGCAAGTGTGGTATGCGCGCGAAATAAATATGACTAGTTTAGAACCGCTGCACGATACTTTGTTTGTGGATTGGGTCAAAGGTTACAATATCGAGCAATACATATCTTTAGCACTTCGGGATATGGTCGATGTCTGTACATATAGTTGGGTATTATTGACCATTTTGGCATGGTGGTGCTGTTCTCGTGAGAGTATTTTCCCAGCCAAGGTGATTTCTATTCAGATGGTCATTGTTCCATGTTTTGCCATTTCTCAATTGATGACAGTGGTCCCCGATTCTCAACCGGATTGTATTGAGAGATATAATATTCCGACCACCTCTGATTTGAGATGGGTCTTTTGGCGCTGGCCTTATCGTTCGTGCGGCAATATGCTTTGGTCCTCGGACGTGGCACAGTTGGTGATTTTCACTCAGATTGCGGTTCAAATGGTCTCGATTCACAAACCTCGCCTAAGATGGTGCGTTTGGGTTTTGGGCGAATTTTGGATCTTTGTGACAATGGTGTTTATTTTTAGTTCGCGTTATCAATACAGTATGGACGTCTTTATTACCATTTTGGTGGTCAAGTTATTGACCACGCATCCTTGGATAGAACATATTTCGATGTATTGTTTTGTCAAAAATGGAAAATACTATAGCCGCGCACCTACGAACGAGATGGTAACAATGTAAACGAGCTCTGTCCGATTGTGCCGATGGACTATTTAAAGGTCGTTCTTGACCAGTAACATGGATATTATCGAACAACTAAAACAGGCACCCGCCACAAATATGAAAGATTTAGTGTCGCGATGGAGCACGATTATGGTCCCTGCTCAATCGGCCCGAAAACGTGTGAGAGATGAAGACGAAGATGAAGGTCCTAGACCAAAAACTCGAGCTTTCGAACCTTTAAGATCAGGCACTGGTCTGATGAAATCCGAAATTCAAGGAGCGCCCGCGCCCTGCAAAACATCTTATTGAGTGTATTTTCTAAACAAAACCTCCTTTGTTTATGTGGACCCTTCCAAATGTACATTTCCATTCTTTTAGTATTGTTGAGCCATATGGTGGTCGCGACAGATTCATAATGACACACATGTCGTAAACAAGATGGTCTAATGTTATGAAGATTGGCCAGATTTCGTACAAAATTTATAAAATGAAGTTGTCTAAAATGAAAGACCATTTTTTTAGTGGTTTTTCGACAACATTTTTGAAGAGTCCAAGGTGACCAAACGACCAATGGCACACACAGGTGATTGGACCAGAGGATATTCAATCGGCGAGAAACAGACACTTGTCCCTTATATTCTCTACACAAGAGGGATCTAACTGACTCTCGATTGTCCAGAGAATTGACACGATATAGCCTTGAATATCGTTGCCAATCCTTCGAACTAAATTTAAAACGAGTATTCATGATAGAACATCTGTATCGGTCGCGCAACCGACAAAACAACAAAATAATGTCGATGACCTCGTAAGGTAAAGACATTTGCGCTAAATAATAACGGTTCATAATCATTTAAATAATATGTTTGGATTATGTGTATTTTTTTTGTCACTAGTTATATATTGTATAAAAAGGTAAACTGTTGCCGATCACACGATGCCATCTTATGATGATTATTGGTCGGATGCTTCATTTTCCGAAGATTCATCGGAAGAGGAGGAGGAACCCGGAGAGCTATACGATCCTAGGGATCAGGACTATTGGACCATTGAAGACTTTTTGGATTCAAGAACGCCGCCCCCAGTGATCGAATACGTTTCCAAATTGGGCGTGGTTGCCATAAGGGAATGTATCGTGGGTCCACTCCGGACAGATATCGATTCTGTTGTTCACTTGCCGTCCGTATATTCTTGGCAACATTTTTGGAATCATGGTCCTCGACATACACGCGCCCATTTTACGTACGAAGATTGGGATGCCATCGGCGAATTTTGCCTTAATATATGTCTATGTTGTGATATAGAGCTAGATATGACACGAGTTCGTTCGTCGATCATCGGCTTGCTTTCTTATGGAAAGTTTAAGTCAATCGTCCGATAGATATTCTTCGTCGGAAGAGTCGTGACCTTCATCGTCGGAAGAGTCGTGACCTTCATCGTCCGGGTTCCAATCGGAATCCGACTCGTCTTCCTCGATATCGGGCACCAACAACTTCTCCCAGTCTTCGGTATTCCAGTTTTCTTTCACAGAAAGCCGATGCCATTTCTTCCAAGGTCCAGGATCAAGACCAATGTCATAAATAGCCCCCTTCCAGTGATCACGGATGGCTTCCTCCGACTTGTAGGGTATCGTTTGCTGGAAAAGGGTCGCCTTTCCTACCCAAATCACATCGCATGTTTTTAGACGTTTCGAGACGCGTTGAAAGGCGACAAACAGCAATTCGAATTTGACAGGTCCTTTTTTGGACTGGATCGTCACAGAATGTCCGTCAAGTTGGCTACGGACAGATTTTGAACCAATTGTACCAATAATTTCCATGTTTTTAACACGAGAATCTGAATTATATATACTTTTTAAGTAAATAGTGTTTTGGATTTAAAGATATATATATAAAGGTTAATCGTTGTAAATGTAATGATTCTTTTACAGGTTGTAGGGTATATGTTTTTATTTGTGGCTTCCATTTCTTCATCCGTTTCGATGAATTTCCAAAAATTAGCCCAGTACGAAATCCAATGGCACGACCCAAGGACAAGGAAACATAAAAGAACCATACCCTTGACACGATCTGTGTTTTTAAGGCCTCTCTTTGTGATCGCCATCTTTTTATCGGCGGCCGGGTGCACGTTGGATTTCTTAGCGTTAACATGGTTACCACCTTCCACAGTCGGCGTTTTCGGTTCGACATCCATTATTATAAATTTACTCGTGACTCGAGTCATCCTATTCGAAAAACCCACAAAACAAGAGTGGGCGGCCATCGGGTGGACAGTCCTAGGATGCATGATCGCGATTTCAGTGACACCAGAACACGATTCCACCAACATGTCCATCCCACAACTATTAGACAGACCCATATCATATGCTTATATCATTCTCAATTGGGTCGTCTTTGTTAGCGCCGCCGCAGTACTAGACCATGTTAAAATGCCCACAAGCATACACAGATTTGGGTTTCCATTCATTGGAGGCGCCCTCGGTGCTCAAAATGTGTGCATGGGAAAATACATAGCATATGCATTGCACAGCATGTCCGATGGGCATTTGACAGTTCGTACAGATACATTTATCTGCTGTGTACTATTATGTGTGAGCTCGATTATTTTACACATTGTTTGGCTCAACAAGGGTCTGGAAAAATACGACGCATACTTTTGTATTATTATATATCAGACGGCATGGTTTATGTTTACTACCATTTCTGGCGTCGTCTGTTACGATGACATGGCCGTTTTGTCAAATTTCCAAGTCTGTGTATTTGTCGCCGGACTTATAACGGCCATCTATGGCGTCAAACGCATTTCTGAATTGCATAAAGAACCGGTTTCTTCGCGGACTGTCCTGTCCGATTCGTCCGATGAAGACATTATACGAATCGTAAATTTACAGAATTCATATTCCGGCCACAATCTGCCATAGAATTATTCTGCACCAACTTGTACAGTTCGTGCGGGTGCATAGAATCAGACACGTCACCCGCCAATATTTCGCCTTCTTTCAAGGCGCCAATCACGATCTCAGAACAATACCATCGCGGAGACATTCCCAACCATTGATAACTTGTAGGAGACGGTCGCAAGGGTGACCAATACATGAAATACCCCAGATGATTAAATCCATCTCCTTTATGTTCTGTACAAAAATTCATCATGGTATCGTATTGACTTTGGGAACATTCCATCGAACGAAAAAACCACTCTTTGCGCGAAAAACGCTTCGATTCCAAATGAACAGAGCCAGAATACACTATACTACAAGCAAGTCCAGAAACCGTATCCGAACTACCCGACGAGGAACCAGGTGGACAAAACAACAACTCCGCATGGATGAACGGAGCAGTATTGTTGTCAGTATGTGCCATAGAAGCGGCGACCCTGTTTAACCAAGAAGCCTCCAGAATGTCCGAGTCGGAACGTACAAAACATAACATTATTTTGTGAGTCATTTAATTAATTATTTATTCTTTTGTTAATTACCTTTATATGTCAATTTGACCAATCCTAATCATAGTCAGAAGATTCCGCAAAATCACTTGCCGACGATGAATTTTTCACATTCGATGAATCCTCATCGACAGCCGAAGATTCCGCAAAATCTAAATCAGAAGAACCACCCTTCAAAGAAGATGAAGAAGATTCCGCAAAATCCACATCACTATCCGTTTCGTGAGCAGACGATTCTGCAAACTCAAACCCAGAAAAACCACCGGGGCCAGACGCCGCAGAGGACTCTGCAAACTCAAGTCCGGAAGACGTCTTCATATCCTCAGATTCCTCCGCAAAATTCAACTCGTCTTCGGAAGACGCCCAATCGTCAGACATTGCCGCAACCATATGGCTCAAATCGCTAGGAATCGGCTCCGTCGGATATAGCCCGAGACGCCCGAGTTCATCACGTTCATTGCGACGTTGCGCGGAAATTGCCGCCAACTGGTCCATGTCCCCTTCCGAAATTTCGGACTCTTGATAGGAATCATCTGAATCGTCTTCCGAATCGAACAGTCCCTTTTCAATCAAAAGTTCCTTCAACCGAGCTCGGACCACTTTACTCGTATCACTGTCGTCCTTGCCATTCAAACGTAAAATATCTTTAATCGCCCCCTTATTTAAACCACCGGAATTTATATCGGCGCCATTGGCGGCCTGGCGGATACTGGATAAATCGTACTCGCCAGATTTAAATTCAGGATCTGAATCTGACGAAACTATTTCCTCGGACCCAGAGGACAAATCTTCATCAGAATCAACTAAATCGTCTTCGTCGCTGGAACTGCCTTCTTCGGAACCACCGTCCAGGTCCCTCTCTCCGGCTCCTTCCCTGCTGGCCTGATCCGCCAAAGCCTGTTGGAGATCCACCAAACTTCGTTCGTCTTGGATAATATCTTCGTCGTTTTGTCGTTTGGCCAGTTTGTGTAGTAACTGTTGGCGGTCGTAAGTGTCTTCTCCTCCTTCCTTGCTGGAAGTGTCGGGGACATCATCATCATCTGAATCTGACGAAACTATTTCCTCGTCCTGTTCGCTGTCGTCCACGGACTGTTCGCCGGGGACGGACGATACCCCTTGCGATATTTTCCCGGAAGCGAGAGAACCGTTCACCATCTGCCTCAACTGTTCGCGCCTTTCTGCAGCACTTTTTAATGGTACGATAAGATTCTCATTCAATATCATGGTAATTTCAGTGTTATTGAGACCATTCTGGCTTAATGTTTTGCCATCGGATGCCGCCCGGATCTGGTCTTCGCTATAACCTGCGAGATCAAAATCAAAACGAAGAGGTTCTTCTTCTTCGTCGGACGAAGAGATATCCAATTCTTCTTGCGACGAAGAGATATCCCCCGGAACCTCTTCCTCATCTTCCTCCGAATCCGTAGTTGTGGACGAAGCCGGAACCTCTTCCTCCTCCTCTTCTTCCTCTTCTTCTTCCTCATCCATAGTTGCGGACGAAGTCGGTGTTGAACGAACTATCAAATCATCGGCACCAAGAGCTCCTTCAACCAGACGCCGAAGTCTTTGTCTGAGAGCCGGTCCGAGACCAGAAGATTTTACTCCGTTCGCAGCTAGAACTTTTCTGATATCTGGTACGTTCAGGCCTTTTGGGGCGCTGTTATTGGTTTTATTGTTTGGCGCGGCTGCCTGGCGAACCCGTTGTGGAGAATATCCGTCCAGATTGTTTTCCCATGCCAACGCGTCCTCTCCTTCTTCCTCTTCTTCCTCTTCTTCCTCTTCTTCCTCTTCTTCTTCCTCTTCTTCCTCTTCTTCTTCCTCTTCTTCCTCTTCTTCCTCTTCTTCTTCTTCATCCGTAGTTTCGGGCGAAGCCGGCGCGGCAACAACTATAAAATCGTCCTCGCGAAGAGTTCCTTCGATCAGACGCTGAAGTCTCAGTCTGAGAGCCTGTCCGAGACCAGAAGTTTTTACTTCGTTCGCAGCTAGAACTTCCTCGATATCTGCTTTGTTCAGACCGTCGCGACTGTCATAATTATTGTTTGGCGCTGCAGCCTGGCGAACCCTTTGTGGGTCTTTTCCAGCCAGATCGAACATTAGGGGCTCATCCGAATCGGATACGTAAGAACTATCTGTAGTGTCACCGTCGTTCGAGTCTTCGTCGGACGAAGACTCTCTTGCTTGTGCGACTGGTTCCAATATGAGTTTGACTTTTGAACCGGAAGCAATCTCTTTAAGTTCTCTGCGCCTCGCATCTGGGTTGAGATGAATGGTGGGTTCTACGAACTCGATCATTTTGATGTAGTTGACATCTGCCTGACGTGCTCTTCTGGTGGACAATTGATGCTCGCATAAATTAACGAGTTGAACAATATTGAGGTCTAAATGTTCTGGTAATCTAGACACTCTGTCTTGGAACACCCTCATTGAAAAACGGTCTGCGGTCACCGGCACTGGCCCCCGTTTTCTGGGCTGCCACAGTCGAAGAATTCTGCCTGCTACTCCTTTGCATCGCGCGACGAATTCCGGATCTTGATGTCCAAATACGTATGGTTTGCGTTTGGCGGCGCCTGCCTGACGCTTAATTACACTGGAAATGTCCACGACATTCGATATAATGCGCCCGTCAACCTCTTCGTAGACGAGTCTTACCTTTCCGCGAGATTCTTCCGGATGCACAACTCGTTGACCGTTTTCTCCGATTTGGCCCCATGGTTGAAATTTTGTCATCAATTCCCAGTGGTAATTTTCAAGTCTTGCGTTTGGAAAATGATTGGGTTGGACCTGTCCTTTTCTGTAGATGATGGTCAGGGTTTTACGCACGGTCTCTATCCTCTCGAGTTCGTCACTACTGGCAGCTTCCAAAGTGTCTAGGTCTTTTTTGGCTTCTTCGAGCATATCGCCCAAAATTTCTTTATTGATACTTTGCTTGTATGTTTCATCGATATTTTGGACAAATCTATCTAAAAGCGATGTTTTGCGTGGCCCTTCTGAGTGTATGGGCACGGGATTTATTCTGAGATGAAAGGCTTGGCCGAGCTTGTCATTTGCACGGATGGCCTTTTTCAATTTCTCGATAAATTCTCGTTTCTCTTTTAACCTTAATGTGTGTGTATCTGGTAGGGTTTCAGTGTATGTAGTAGTCTGCATGGAATCCCTTGAATGTGTAAGGTGAGTGCCTATATATAGGGTCGTACGGTTACTCGACCGGATGAACCAATTTCCTGGATTTGGTCGTCGTCGAAATTTATTTCACGATAAGCGTGAACCACGTTGGAAAAAAATACTGTTTTATTTGAGCGGTACGGGACTCGTCCTCGCTATATGTTTCTTTTTAATGCGCGATACTACACCCGTACAGTTCGTCCCAAGTCAGTTGTCGGATATGGGTCGTCCTCGGGGCGAGATGGCCTCTAAAGAAAATCTGGAAGATGTATATTGGCGCATGTCTATTCGCCATGCTGCCAAAACACTGGCACCAATATGCAATTACCAAAATTATACGGTTTTAACGCATAAAAACATTATTATTGACGGACAGTCAATGAAACATTCGTATATCTACTTGTGTTCGCCAATTGGCGACATTCGTTCGGTGTTAAATGCTCGCGCGGTCATTCCACACGACAATGGCAATACAGTAACGTGCATTGAAACTTACGCCAATAAAACTAAGCACATTGACCGTAAATGGCCATTTTCATTAAAATATATCTCTTCTGAAACGTTTGAGTCTCGGACAAGAGTGGTTCGAGATGCGGCGGAAGCGTGTACGTGGTTGCACGCCATTGATATTGTAGAGTCTATTTGGGATTGAAGTATATAAGGACAATCATATTGTAAAAAGAATGGACCATGGTGTTTCCATAGATCGGCACGGAATTAAATGGAATTCCATTTTCCTTCGAAAAACGCCAATCGTGTATACTTGTCGCAACGTGATTCATCATCATTTATTTTCAAATGGCATTCTCTTTTCGCATCGGAGAGGGCGCATTAAGCCGGACCCACATATGCAAGAAATCATGACAGATTTCTGGTTACCTTTTTGCAGAGACCTGATCGATGCCGTTTTATCGATGGGATTCGCGGTTATACGCACCATCCCGATGGAAGATGGTCTGAAAATACCTGTTGTCCTCGAACCCAACTCTTGTCGGGTGAAAATGACCTACGAAATGGGAATTAGAAACTATATTGTACTCGACGACCAACAAAATGAAGTACCCGACACCTTTGTCTTGGATATTTTTGGGTATTCACCGACCATTGACGGAAAACTCACCTCCGTCATGAGTAATTTGTTACCACAAATTCAATACATCAATACTCTTCGAGGAACTTCATTGTCCATGGAACAGAAAAGAACGTCTCCAGTGATTATGACAGAAACCGTGGACACCAAAGTAGACAATGTGGAAGGAATCAACTATGACTATTACGCCGATGGAGATATGCAAGACACTTCAAACCAGAACAAATTCATGCGAAATAAATCTTCCATTCAGCAGCTGGCACAACAACAAGAATTATACGACAGTTTCTTTACAGATGGGCAGATGCCATCCCGCGGTTCGTCAATACTGGACAATGTGGTGACATTGCCCCTGGGACATCGAATCGTCAATATGCCACAACAAACGGGAAGAGGTGATATCTGCGCGCAAATTAAGGCACATGATGACCTAGTTTGTGCGGTCATGGGCGTTCCAAGGTCTTTGGTCATGTCGGATACACCGCACAAATCCGACTCCGAAGGGACCCACCAAACCTTTCAGAAAACGGTCAATTACTGGAAAAACAGTGTGCAATCGGCTTGCGAACAAGTGTACAATATCATATACGCTGAAACGATCAAACAACAAATGATGCAGGCCATGGGCAAAAAACGAAAAAGAACGACCGTGGAAGATGTTTATGCATTAAAAAAAAGAATACAAGTCGAAATATCTTTTCCAGTTTCGCCGTTTATTGGCCTCGATCAGTTGTATATGCATTATCAGCGAGGTGTTTTGCCCTGGGATACCTACGTACAACACGCATGTGCTGCGGCGGCCCTCCCACACCAACCCATGCCCGAGCCCATGCAACCTTCCGCCGAATCAGACCCCCTTGGCGGGCAAGATTCCAAACAAAAAAAGAAATCAAATCAGGTGGCTGAGGAAGAGGATGAATAGAAAGTAAATAAAAAAATATCAAATAGTTTTCTTTATTCGTGGTATAAGGAATCATACCCACTTCTAATTTTATAATCAATATGAGACAAATAATGTTGCGTTCCTTTTGAAGCAATCGCCACAAATAATGCGCCGTGATGAGGCACTTGCGAGGTCTTCTCGGCCTTGATGCGCAACTCAGCAATCTTGTGACCGTGAGCATCCGCATCCGTTCGAATTAAACTAGAAAGGGTGACGGCGGACAATTCCATACAGGTAGTTGACGAATGCTTGCCCGGACGTTTGAAATTGACGCGCAATGTAAGATTATTTGGTGTCATTGTTTCAATCATCTTTTCAATTGAAAGAGCAGTCCCATATGTTTCTGTCGTTTGGTACAAAATAGTACCCGCAGACTGAACTTTGCGCGTTTCATTCATTTCAAAAATGTCTTTGCCTTTTGTGCGCAATGACTTCAAAGCGGACGCCTGTTGAGCAACGCGATCCTTATTGTAATCGTTAGAACCAATAGGCTTGATCGTTGCTTCTAATATTATATGATGCTGCGTAGTCACCGAGGACTCCGCAGCATCAGTCACTGGAGACGGGTCCGGAGAACGAAAAGCTAGACGAGACATTTTCCTTTTACATTGATTAAGATTCTTATATACTGTTTTTTCATATCGGACCCGATATGAAATCTAATATACATTGAATATTACACGATATATGAATTCGATTCCAAACCAAATATACAAATTGACACTCGCGCTCTAAAACCCGCTTACGGGCCCAAACACGCCATTTAGCATGGACCCGATAGGCATGTACGATATCATGTTTACCATACGCACGCGCATAATCCAACGCTGAACGACCACGACGATCCTTTTCACATCCATAACATCCAAACTTTAATAACATCAACAGCAAATCGCGACTACCATTATAACGCGCAGCCGTTTGGATAGGCGAATAACCCAAACCATTCTTAGCATGAACATTCGAACCAGAGACAATCAATACATGCGCCGCATCTATATGGCCCAAACGGGTCGCCACATGCAACGGCGTATCACCATTTGGAAGACGTCCGTTCACATCCATTCCCATACGAATCCCTCGCAAAATATTATCGACCTGCCCACGCTCTATAGATGTAATCCAATACATATACTATTTAGTGGGGAGCAGCAGCCTTTATATTCATAAAAAGAAACGATTATAATCAAATTATTATATACTCTATGTATCTATTTGTAACAATGTTCTATGTCATTTTAATCGAATACACTATATAATAAGAAAGTAATACGTCCTCATATAGTCAAGGCCATCTATCGGTTAAATACCGTTTTAAAAACAAAATAGTTATTGATTAAAATATTTGAAAGATTTATTTGTTGCATGGGGAATTTATATGGTTTTGGTACAACTTCTTTATGTTTTCTAACTGGGAATCGTTGCAGCTGGTCAGTGAAATTGGGCACACCTCGGGCGCGGCGCTCGTCAGCCGTGCATTGAGCGCGTCGCGCTCCGACGTCAAAATAGAAATATAATTTTCATTTTTGTTGAATTAGTCTACTTAAATAGTCGTCTGGTTTATCCGCCCCCAAATATAAGATCAAAACGACGGTTGGCCACTATATATAAAGCAGTGGATATAAAAATGTCCTTCAAAATATTTGTTCACTCCAACACTTTTCAACCGACTGAATTCAACCACTTATCAAGTGGACACCTATTTGCTGACAGTTACAATATTCAATTATCCGATATTGTAAAGAAATGGAAAGCATATAATGCATCCGGTGACATTCAAGGATTGTCGGTAGATACAGACTGGCTTGTACAATTATTTACATCAAAATCGAGCACGGACGAATTTAAAGAATGTAGTTATAGCGACGTACGTTTCGTTATTGATAATTATGACCAACTATTCACGAAATTGACTACGAGACTTGAACCTGAAAACAGTATTCTGAATAACATAATTGGTCGTGGAGGATTTCTATGGAATTTAGGAAAGAAAGGTTTAGAAGCTATTAATGTTATTGATAATGACGAGGTGGCTGGCAAAAAACATTGGGAAAATATCGGGGAAACAGTCGCAAATGCATTTCGAGCTGTTTTATATTGTAAAACTACCTATAGTTTTACATATTTAGAGCTGTATGATATGTCAAAACTTTCAAATTTAAAGTCGCTTTTAACAATTGTTTGGGGCTCGCCTTATAGTTACACACCACTTTTTAACGGAATGGTGGAAGATGTGTTATTGTCCATAGTCAGTAAAGAATACAAGGGCTCTGAAGTATATGGTTCACAAAAATACTACGATTTATTTGATGAGACGAGAAATATGGTGGCCCAAATAAAATATGATGAAAAATCTGAATCGATTAGCGGCCCGGAGGGGGTGAAAAAATGGAATAGATTACATGAAAAATACCTCGAAAAAGAACTGGAAACGAGAAATAAAAAGTCGGAGGCTGGCATTAAGAAAGCAGAAAAAAGAGAGGAAAAGGCGGCAGCTGAACTAACAAAAGTAAAGTCTACCCTCTCCAAAAAAAAGAGAGAGCTTGCATCTTTACAAGAAGAATATCAGAATTCCGATGGTATTGTTTCGCATCTAGCAGACAGAGCTGGTAAGGAAGTGTTTCGCAGAGGTTTTAATCAATACAAACCTTCACAGATGCCAGAAGTGACCAAGGGAATGTCCGACGAAATGGAAATTCGAAGACTGAAAAAGGAGATGAAGAAGTTGGCGAGTCTGCCGAAGGAGATTCAAAAGCTTGGAAAACGCATTCCTAATTTAGAAAAGAAACATCATTTGGAACAACAAGCATTAAACGAATTGAGAAGCAAAAAAAATAGCCTATTACCGGCTAGATTTAGACGGCAATAGGCTTTAACATCGTATAATTCCAATATGAACAGTTAAAGATAATTGGACAACAGTCTCGGACTAAAATTAAAAGTCTCGAAATTAAAAGTCTCGAAATTAAAAGTCTCGAAATTAAAAGTCTCGAAATTAAAAGTCTCGGACTAAAAGTCTCGGACTAAAAGTCTCGGACTAAAAGTCTCGGACTAAAAGTCTCGGACTAAATTAATTACACTCGTATCAACATGCCCCTTATCAATCTCTTTGACCACGTCCTTAACAATGACCAACTGTTTGTAAAAGACTATTTAGCCGCTAACCGGGGCGCCAAACGCGCCAAAAACCTGTCAATCATCTATGCGGCCGCCATGGGCAACGCCGATATGGTCCAATCTATGTTGAACCATGGTATCCCTATCAATACTTTTGACGTTTTAAATAATTTTAAACGTACATGGGAACCGCGAAAACTGAAGAAGTTCCAACAAGCCATTGAGCGCGATATGAAGCCATTTACACGGGGATGGGCACCAATGCTCACAGCCGCGTGTGTAGCCGCGTTTTATGGCCACAAAAACGTATTGAAAGTTCTGTGCAAACACGATTTTGAATGCATGTCCTTCAACCCCTATCTTACTGCTGCCTCTGTATTTATTGGCAATGGTGAACCTCCGTCTTGGAACGCGGCTACGTGCGCTCTTTTTGGTCAAAAATGGTCCGTTGCGTCCGCTCTTGTTGATAGAGGGGTAATTATGACCAACATGGAGGAGCAATATCCGCTTTTCTTGGAATTTCGTACCAGAGTTAAGATCCCAAGAGATGTTATACGTATAGTTTTCTCTTATTTAGTATGATTGTATCTTAAACTTAAAAAGTAATTAAAAATTTTAAATGTGAATGTTTTATATATGAATTTATATATGAAACATTCATCACTGAATCTCTCAAATGCTTCATTTGTTAATGATCTTTTCATCGACCCTCATGATCTTCTTTTTTCGGCCGGCGTGTGGGGCACGCTTGCGTTTCTTGATCTTGGACATAGGAAGCTTTTCGCGCGGTGTACAGTACTCTTCGTCCTCGGAAAGGCCGGTAATAGCCGCCTTAATGACGGAGCAGCTGTATTGAGCACAACCGCCTGCATATTTGTGTTGTTTACCATTTTCCGTCACAACCTTGCCACCATCTGGAACGACCTTTTCTCGATGGAGAATGTCTCCGACGGCAAAACGGCTAAGAAGACGATTGCAGTGGCGGCGGAATGGCCGCCATCCATTAGGAACGCCGATAATGGCCGAATGTTTGCTGGTAATCAATGCACCGGGCATTTCACCATCCGTTGCTGCGAGCATGAACAGCAAAAGAGCGGCTTTGATATCCTTGACATGTTTGTCGGGAATGGGCTCGTCGTATGCGTTGAAAACGGCATCCACGTGAGCTCTCAAGTCTGTGGGCGTCACTATACCGGTTCCGGAGATGATTGTAGTGCCTACAGCGTCTTCGAACTCGTCCATCTCGGCCTGGGTCATCTTTTGTATGGCTTCCTGAACATCGTCCGAAAGGCTTACCAGCAGAGCGTGTTGCGTCCCATTGCGAGTCACTGAGGAGCGCGCACCCTTTGAAATGTGCTTGAGAGTGCGCACAGTACTGATGACAGCCCTGGTATCTGCTCCGTGAGCAATGTGGCCACAGTAGACGTTTTTGCGCCCAAGCATCGTGGCGACCATCGGCTTGGCAGCATCTCCAATGCCAAGAATGCACACTTTGACGCCAGATTCCTGCAAAAAGTCAGCGAGAATTGCGGGAGTACCCACGACGCCAGCGTTGGTGGAAAAGGACACGTCTACGACTTTCGGCGAGCCGTCATCTTCCTTTCCGACTGTGAGAGGGCCGGACCAACAGTTTTCTTCACCATCCGTGAATAGGTAAATGGTTCCGCAGTCAGGGATTTTCAGACAATGTTGTACCGCCGAAATGATTGCCGTGGTTCCTTCCGGCTTTGGAATGACGAATTTGCCGTGTGATTTGGTTCCTTTTGTCATTGCGGCCACTGCGGTGCGCAAGAGAATGGCATTAGGCCCATCAATGCTGCCCGATATGTCCACCAAAATGATGTCGCCTCCCACAGCGGCAGCGTCCACATAGATTTCAGTGTGGTGGTGGTTGAAGGCGACCACCATGTAGATCTCAGCAACGGGAGAGCCATTAGACACATCGGGCCCCTCGTTCGGTGCGGAATCGCTTTCTGAGTCGTTTGGTGGGATTGGCATGGCCCGGACTCCTATGGATGATGGCGAACTGGTGGAATTGTACATGTTTTTTGGTGGTGTTTTTGGAGTGTGCGAATGTTTCCTGAATACGATTAAACTTTTGAAGAAATTTCCTTGTCCATGACTAAATATTTAATCACATTGTTGGTCTTAAAAAAAATTAATAAATTTCTTGAAATAAAACTACTTCGGCCAAACAGACCCTCAAAACATGTTCGCAAACCAATTTGCTGCGTTTTGCGACACAGTGACATACGAGCAGGCGGCCGTCGGCATCACATCGGACCTGATCACGATCACCCTCAACAGCTTTGAGGGAGTGACTGGACACATTGTTGGGCCAAGTTGGGCACGCATCAAACAACTTCAAACAAACTTCCAAAAAATGTTTCCAGGGTTCGATTTCTCTGCGGGATACGACGGGGAGGCGTTTGCGTTCACTTTGCCGGCCATTCCCACTGCTGCCGCCTACCTCAACGCGACCATCGGCCTCGAAATTGCGCTGGCCAATGAGGCCATTTACACCAACCCAAACTTTGCTGGGGCAGTCATTGGCAAAGGAGGCAAAGGACTCCGGAACATTGAAGCCGGCCTCGGCAACAACTGCACCATCTACCACGACCAGGGCGCATTCTACGTCAAGTTCAAATGGGATACACCCACTGTGGAGCGCGTCACGACCATGGAAAAGGTCAAAGAAGCCATCACGGGGCGCGCGGACTGGCTCGAAGATCGTCTTTCAGACGCAAGCTCTTCGGTCGCAGGTTCTGTCGAATCTGTGGAAACCATTGCCAACTCTGAAGCCTCAGACGTGAGCCAGCTGTCGGAGCTTTTCTCTGAAATGTCTCCCACGCCTTCGGAAGCTCATTCGGAACACAATTGAGCGATTTCGGGCGCCGCCCCCACATTTTTTTTTATATATGAACATAAAACTTTGATTTAATTACTACTATTTAGGTCTCGTTTTTACCGTCAAATGTCAAAAAAACTCAAAGAAGCCGCTTCCAGAAGTCCGCCCATTGCAGCGCCTATTATAGAACCAACGCTCATCTTTCTTGAACACAATGTTCGTAAACCTCTAGAAAATACATGGTTTGACGTATGGTTCGCATCGCCTCTCAAAGCATATTATATTGCAGCCAAGCGGAGAGATTAAGATAGATACATTCTTAATTGGCCATGAAAGACATTCCGGCAACACTTTGGACATGGAAAGCAGTACGCATCACAGTTTAAACATTCGATGATATCCTGAACAATATTTACGCCGGATTCGGAACACGCCTTTGAACATTTTCCAGTTCGATCCAAATAACCCGAGCATCCTTTGTAAAGACATTTCGTCCCATGTGCCACCTCGTGTTGCAATATCGCATGCAAAGTGCTTTGCACTGGTTCACTCAATACAGGCAAGACTGCCAAACGATCAATGCCGGACAAACATCCATAACTGACAGGGAAATTCACAGATACATCTCGAGCTTTGATAAAAATAGTTTCTACGTCACGTCTTGATAACATATAATCATTCTATATTTAGTTAAATAAATTATGATTATTCTTTACTTATTCTTTCGGCGCGCATCAATTCTTTCTTCTAATGTCATTGGTCTTGCAACATGTTGGTGAAAATGAGACGTTTTCTTCGGTATCAATTCCCGTACACGTTTTCTTTTTTTTCTGGGAGGTGTTTTCGCTATGCTATGCTTTTTGCGTGGAGCAGGTGGTGCATCCACTAGTTTCTTTTTTGCCACAGGTGTCTTGTTTTCCACGCGCGGCACCTTTGTTATTAACTCTAAAGAATCAGGCGCTACTACCTTCGTTTTAGCACCACTCTTTGTTTTGTAAGATATAGTCACTTCGGTTGAAGATGTTTGACTTTTTACAGTCACTTTGAATCTTTTTTTGTCGGTTTTTGCCCAATAGACTTTATCACCACTTTTAAATGGAAGTTCTTCTGGCTCTTCTTTATCCTCCGGCTCCAATTCCTCCTCTACGTCGCAAGCCGCGGGCTCTGGCTCCGATTTGATAGGACCGGTTGCCCCAATAGGCCCCAAAAGTCTTTCGCCTTTATCCAATAACTCTTGATCCACAAATGAGTTGTCTTTCGTGTAGTGGTTCACGACCTGTTCAAGGGCATTCGCAAATCCATAATGGCGCAATTGACTCGAAAAACCCCAAAGAGTCAGATCTACATTCGGTTGTGAACCACGTTTATTAATGATCTTTTGCGTAATCTTCTTCGCTAACCCATAGTCAATAATGTACAGGCGCCCATTTCCATCTAACATCAGGTTCAGGGGATTGCCATCGTTTTGAACCACACCGGCGGCATCCAACCGCTTACAAAGGGCATACAATTGGGCGGCGTATTCTGCTGGCAATTTTGTCCATTCATCACGCCTTCCCTTATCAACGATCGTTTCTTCCAAGGCGTCCATAACAATGAACTTTTGTTTTTCGGAGACATAGTGAACCACTGGGGCGACCCCATAACGAGCAGCCAAATTTTGGAGATCGGCTTCTAAAACTAATTTGGCTTTTGATTTTGTAGATTTGAAGAGTTTGACGGCATATTTCTCTTTCCCTTCTTCGTCTTCGGCTAAGAAGGTCGTACCTTCTTTGCCCTTTTTCCCCGATATATCGAAGGAATCTTCGATTTCATTGCGCGTCATTTTTTTGAGTTGCGCCAACATATTTCAATATAAAAAAAATATTCATTTAAATAGAGTCATAATCTAATCTTGCCAATTTTCGTTATCGCTTATTTGCTCATCTTCCTCTTCTGAACTGGAAGTATCATTATTGTAAACGTAGTCTACAAGTGCTTTTGAACTAGTATACAAAGGCTTGCAAAGTTTTAGAACTGATTTTAACCGACCGATCTTTTCTTTCAGTATTGGACTGGACATTTTTTTCGCTGCATCTAAATAATCAGGCGGGGCCTCCTCCAGGACATTATTTATATCCCGACCATCCACAGAGGCTTTTAGTTGTGTGGTAATCCGCGAAAGTCGTTTAAAAAGTTCCAGACGTTTCATTAAATAGACATATAGTTCTTGTGATCTTTGGATGGCGTCTGATTCCCGGTCTGATTCTGATTCTTCCGGGTCTGATTCTTCCGGGTCTGATTCTTTGTTGGCTTCAGCGCATCTTTCTTGCTGCTGTTCTTCGTCTGACCAAACGCCATCTGTATCAAACAACAAGTCCCCACATTTATAGACCATATCCAATAAATATTCTGGTATACTATCTTCTTCGGATCTCTCCGTCCTAATGGTTATTTCCATCGGGAAATTATCCGGAAGCTTCTCCTCCTCATCATCGGAACCCGAGTCCCCGTTATCCACCAGTGTACCTCCTCCATCGACGGAATCTAAATGGCCTCGCTGTCCATTGTATGTAAGGATTTTTGGTTTTCTTCTCTTTCTACGGCTTCGTCTTCCTCTTCTATATCTAGTTTGATTGATCGAATACTCCTGATTTTCAGGCGTCCAGACATTGTATAAATTTGAGGTGCCGCCCCACGAGCCCCAGATACATCCCCAATAATAACCACCTTTGCCAGCTATCCATTGTACTTCTCTTTGCCCTTTCTGCCTTTCGAGTTTCTTCATTTCGTCTATTATCTTGGCTAAACAGAAATCATAGGCCTCGTCAAGAGTTTCAAAAGGAAAGTCGTCAGAACTGCCGGGCTGTTCTTCTGCCACATGGTCTTTCAAAAAATACTCAGCCGCTTCAAATGTCGGATGGAATGGTATCCACGTTTTGACGGACATCTCCAAACAGATAATGGATATTTATAGGCCCGAAACTTAAAAGGTTGCAACCTGAAAACATTAACAAAATATTTTAACGAGCAATTTTAAAAACAACAAAATATTTTAACGAGCAATTTTAAAAACAACAAAATATTTTAACGAGCAATTTTAAAAACAACAAAATATTTTAAGAAGTTCTTTAAATTTTTAGTCCGTCATCCAAAAATGTCTACGAAAATGTCTACGAAAATATCTACGAAACGCGACTTCTCTACATTAGTACCAAACGACTCCAAATCGTCCGCCGATGCTAACAGTGCCAAGCGTATACGCACTGGCGGACTTAACACTGTGAAAACTGATAAAAACGCGAGTCCAGCAAATTCTGTAATTTCCGAAAATGATTTATCTAACACAAACCCGCTTCTCGATGGTTTAGTCATACCTTCGGTCGATCCTTATCATGATTCTAAATCGAATGTGGCTATTTTAGCCACGTATGAGTCGGAAACTATTACGAGAGTGGCATACGGCCACAAAAATGGGCGTGTTAACGTCATTTCATGGGGAAGTATTGAAAACGTAAAGGCACTTATTGAAGATGGTTTGCTTTCTGCGCCTAACCCTGACATTGGCTACATTGGTACGACAGCAAGTAACTGGAAACTCATTCCAAACGAATTCAAAGATGTTCTGGCCACGACCGCTATTGAAAAAAACCCATACGTCTTAGAATTTTTCAGCGAGAAGCAAAAGAACAAGCTCCAAAATGGTGTACTTGTGACAGCAATTCAATGGGACTCACTACTTTACACACATCTGAGTGAGCAGCAAAAACAAGACAAAAATTTGGTCATTCTCTGTATAGACATTGGCACTGATGAACCAACAGAACAATCGAAAATCGTCGAAGAGATTCCAATCGTGTTCAAGAACAACATTGATGTTGTCCTCCGTCTTATTCGTAATTACGGTCAAGCAAGAATGGAGTGGTTCCATAGTGACAGAACACGATTTAACGGGTTCCGAAATCCATATGAGTGGTGTGCACCGGACCTCTTCTCCGACCCTGTGTTTGTGATGCAGGCGGTCAAGTATGATTATGGCATTATGTTGCATGTTATGTATCATCATACTGAAATTTATGAAAGGTTACAAGACAACAAACCGTTTGTCATGCTGTTTATTGATATATATACAAGACAATGCCTCCCAGAATACGAACCCAATCCTCTGCAGTACGTGTCGGAAAGATTGCATCGCGACCCAGATGTGCTCAACCAGGTTGTACACAATGCTGCCGAACATTGTAATTATTGGGTGGATACTCTTGTTTACGCTCCCAAACGTCTTTGTGAGAGTTCTCAATTTGTCTTTGGTATTTTGGAAGTTTTGCCAATAGATGATGTTGACAAAAACGAAGTGCGCGAGATGCTTGCCACTAACTGTCCGTTTTTAGCTTGTGATATCGATTTTATTATAAGCGTAATTGACATGAAGGGTGCAGAAGCTATTTTGTGGTTTGACGAATGGTTTCGTAAGGACAAATCTGCTGTGAAAGCTATTATGGAGGCCAATCCCCTCGTTGTGGAACACGTCTCAGCCGACCTCCAAGACAATTTGGATATTATTAAACCATACTTTTGTGAGTGTCCCAGTGATGAAATACTTGAATTTGCGTCCGAACGCGTTCACGACTTTGTTGTATCAATGAAAGATTTGTATGTAGAATACAAGGAAGCATTGCGTACACGTACTGATGGTTCTGATGGTTCTGATGACCATATTACGGTGTACAATCAGATAATTGCAAAACACGATGCTTTCATAAAAGAGAAAATGTAATAATAAAAATATTAATGACAAAAAATAATAAATATTCTATTCTAAATACAAACGTCATACCCATAAGAACCCATCTTCATACCCCATCTTCATAAGAACCCATCTTCTATTCAATATAATTTTTTAATATTTTTTCTTTTTATTTTAGGTTTGATAAAGTGCTAAGAAAGTCTTCAAATTTTTCAAGAAAGTCTTCAATAACAATGATTCTTGAATTTAAGAAGTAAGTCTTTAATTTTTTTAAGAAAATTTTAATTTAAAAGTTATTCATATTAAATTAAAATATTTTAAAACTTTTTTAGTTTTTCTAATCGTTCTGAATTTACTTCTCTAGACCGTGGTTGTATTTGCCCAGATACTCGGACTGAATATTTTATATATATCCTATTGCCAACTATTTGTTCGATGGTGACTTTTCCAAGGCGTTTCGTACGGGCTTTATTCCAAAACCAAACCTTTTCACCAACCGTAAAAATATTTTGTTTTAAAATTGATCGTTAAAATGACCTTGTCAACTATTAAAAAATATTTAGTCGTTATTATTCTATAAGTTCAAATGAGTGAGCCCCGCTGTCCATTGTGCAAAAGGTCCTACAAGAAGAAGCCCAAGTGTGGTCTCACCCTATTTCACTCTGAAAACGAGTGCGCAATATGCTTGGAAAGGCCCGGCAAGATGATTGCACCATCGATAGTAAAAAATAAAAATAAATCACTATAAATAGCACAACCATGTCATAAAGTGTCAACTCAAAATAAAATGTCAACTCAAAAAACCGAGAATAGCGATGATGATACTGACGACGATGTCGCTACTGATGACGAAGGCGATATCCAAGATGCCGACGCGACAGTGTCCCTTTTATCAAAGAAATATCAAATGAATTTGGTCGATGTATACGAATGGCATTTACAGAGCGATGACAAACTCATTAAACTGTTAAATGATAAAATAAAACAGTCTAAAAGCAAAAATGAAAATTCAGACAAAGACGTCCAACTTGAGCTTAACACAAAATGTGTGGAATTAAAAAAAGAGCATAACGTCAAGGGCGTCCATTTTATTGAAGAATGGCAAACATTAAGAGCTAAAATAATGGAAAACGTCGATACATCGTCTGTATCCGAACTCGCAGCCGTCAAGAAAAAAATTCAGGATCATCATGATAAAATAAAAAAGACTAAGGATTCCACACAAAATGCAAGTGACAACGCTATGGCCGGGGGCTTGATGACCGCGGCCGCTAGCATCGTATACAACATGAAAGCACAATTGTACCAAGAATCGCAAGAAAAACACTATAGAGACGAGTTTAACAACTTCAAATATCTTTTATATACATTGGAAGAATCGGATGGTCAGGGCATTTTTAAGATTTACGATTGGATGAACGAGATAAATCGCTCAAAAAACCAGAGTAAAGACGCACGCGACAACGTCATTAAATCTATGCTAGAAAAAATCACGAACAAATACAAAATAGCCAAATCGACGGTGGACGCGATCACTCAGCAGCGGAAAAACGACTGGCCTCTCGACGTTCAAGACACGGCTAGACTCAAAGTCTACATCAATTCTTACGAAACAATGAGAATGTTTTTGGTTGAATATAAAAAAACAGACATTCTTGGAAACATTAACAACGCCGCTTTAAAATTCAAGACAAAAGAATTCGACGGTAAATTGGCCAAGACTGACATAATGAACGATTCCTACCAAAACAAATTAAAACGTTCATATCCTTATGAAGGTCTACGTGATTATGCGCGTGGTACCGCTGTCTGCTTCATTGACGACACGAAATATGTAGAAGACTATTTCGAACCCAGTTTTACCGTCCCGGAGTTCCCGAGGACCAGCAATGGCGACGGCACAACAACAAAAAAAACTCTTAAGGTCTACGTCGAAGACCAAATGAAGGAGAGCAATCTTCGATTCGGATGGCACTTAGTGGAAGTTGTGAAAAATATTGACAAGTTGGCTTTAATACGTAGGTTGGGCACTGCACGAAACAGTGGTTTCATAAAGAACCCCTCACCGGCGTTACAGATCGTCCCTTCCTTTTTAATACATCCAGAAGTCAATGCCGCTGTCATCACAGAGCATGAAAGTTTTTTAAAACAGGGAAGTAATGAGGTTTTTTGGCTCGTTGGGGAATGTCAATGGGGTAAAATAATGCCCCGCGGCGAACACGTTAACACCACGTTCATGCAGACATCGATCAATGAAATTAGCATGCAAGTATTCAAACCTGATAAGTTGACTGGTTATAAACAGCATAAAGAATTTAATGACAGCATGACTAATTGGGTTAAAGCGCTTCTGGGCGATGTTGAAATTAGTGGCGATAGTGGTAAATGGAATATTTCTATAAGGGTACAGCTAGACAACTCGGGCGCAATAAAGCGTGTTAATTTGGCAGAAAATGTAGACACAGACCAAATTTGGGGAGTATGGACGGTTTGGAATAAAGTTCGAGCTTACTATGGTGCGGAGCGCGCTCTTGGTTCAAGATCAACAACACCAAAAAAAATTTGGAAGTCAGGCATGTTAAACATGCCAAGACAGGCGTCGCCTGGAACGTGGTCGAAATTCTGGAAAAATGCATCAGGGAAGATAATACTAACGAGTTTAAATGCTATAAAGATGCCGCTTGCTGGTTATTTTGGTCCGAATGCGTTACAATGGGTAGCAGACTTGGTGAAAAACTTAGACACTTCTATCTTTAACGCCCCGAGTGCGAGTTTCTACGTCAAAGCCATTTTAGATGAAAAGCAAAAGCTCAAAACGAAAGCGAAGGAGGGCAGCGTACAGACGGAGGACAAGGTCGTGTATAATGATATAAAACTTAAATGGTACGATGCTATTTATACCAAGTGGCGGGTGCGAGAGTTGATGTATCGGAAGGCTAAAAAAGTTTCAAAAAAGACTGACAAGCCTCCTCTTTCATATTTTAAAGAAAAAGAGGAAGATGACATTGCGGCGGATCATTTAAACGAAATAAATAATGGAAATTTTCCAGATTTAGAAAAAAAGAATGAAAAACCGTATGATTTTTACGAGTGGAGGTCGGATGCAATCCGCCCGAAAGTGGAAATGGAACACTCGGCGGTCGCGGCACTTGAACAATATTTTTTTACGGCCAAGTCCATTGTCAACATTGAAATTTCGAACCCGATACAATCAATCATGGAGGCGTTTACCAATCCATACGCATTGCAATATTTAGATTTGAATGGACCTGTGCGTGTTGTTTGGGTACTTCCGAATTTTGTACAGGGCACAGATCCAAACATAAAGAAGGTTATTGTTAGAGACGGTCTTACTATGAATGAGCGAATGATGGCTAGGTCAATGGGTTTTGAGTACGAGTCGCAACAAGATAAGATGTCCAGCATGCAGAATATGATGCACTCTCAAATGCAAATGTCCATGGGGTCTAATATGTCCAAGGTGACCGGTGTGAATCCCATGGATCTAAATGCGCCTATTAGCGTTCCCACCAACAAATTGCGAAAAATGCCATGGGGGGTAGTCCTTGCGGTGGGAATCGAGTGGGTTTGGGACATGTTGCCAGTTGCATGGCAACAAAAACTGGCGTTGTATTTTTGGGACAGTATATCCAATATTAAAAAAAACCACATGAGTCACATGGCACTAGTCTTGGCATTAGGTGCTGTGGTCTATAAAGTCGGTCCTGGATTGTTTTCGATTGATCTCTTAAAGAAAATTTTCTCGGTAGTGGGAATGTCTATGGAAGAACAAACCGCTATAGAAGGTAAATTGGAACAGTCTCAGGATGGACCATTGGGTGAGGATGGATCATTGGGAGAAGTTAGCAATGTTTTATCTAGTTGGTCAAGGGAACATCCTTACATTACAGGAGTCGGTGGCGCTATAGCGATCTTCACCACTGCATCCACAATATATAATATGAGGTCAACGATTAAGAACTGGTTTAACCATAATTTTTGGTTGAGACAGGGGTCAGACATGGGCGCTGTCAAGGCGTTTTACAAGCAAAGACAACAGTTTGTGAACGAAGAACTCATCCAAGAGTTTAAGAGGATTGAGAAAAATCAATCTTCCGAAGATTCCATCGACCATTTGGAATGCATTCGAATCGTGGACCAAAGTATCATTCAGAATGTTGGTCAATTTGAGATGAAGTCGCAACTGTTAAATTTGTATTTGGATGCTCTGCGTATGGATCAGGAGTCGGTGAGCGCTCGTCCCAAATTAAAATCTCGTTTAAACTTTTTATTTTTGGGAAACCCCGGTACTGGGAAAACAACGGCGGCCGAAGATCTCTTTGCAAAAATGTTATTCTCGACCGGATTGAGAAACAATAAATATCACGAAGTGAAAATCACCGCCACGGCTCCAACTATCGCGGACATTGAAAAGTTCGCTGTCAAGGCGAAAAAGGGCATGAACAACATCGTTTCCACGGCCGCCGCAATGAAAGGTGCCTTATCGAAGAATGGTCTCGCAGGCCTTGCCATTACTGCTGTCTTCCACGGAGGCAAAACGTGGCTTCGAAGCGAAACCCCGTCCGATGGCCCAACAGACCCTTACGAGGTTGTAAAAAAGGGCAGAAAGGCCTGGGAAAATTACGAAGAAAATATTATAGCGTCTTTTTTAAAGGCAACGGACAGTGGTGTAAATTTTTGGAGTACTTCTGCGGCCGAATTGCTCATGAAAGACAATCCCGCCGCCGCCCTCAACAAAAAGATACAGGAAATGGTCCAAAACGATGGTGGCGTCGTATTCATTGACGAGGCTTACACACTAAATCCAGCCTCTAACAAGAAAGGTGCCCAAGTGTATGCACTCATTTTGTTAGAGAGTGAACGCCATAAAGATATAATTAGCTTTATATTGGCGGGTTACAAGAAGGACATCGAGCAAGAACTTGTTTCGTTCAATCCGGGTCTTGCTAGGCGCTTTCCTACTTCTGTACTTTTTGAAGACTTGTCAGATGCAGACATTCGAGAAGTCATAAACATGAAATTGAGAAAAAGTCGTAGTGATGCAACGGATGTTGTACCCGGATGGTATATGAAAGACGCGACCACAGATATTGTTGTGGCAAGACTCGTGAAGCGAAAATCATTTCCAGGGTTCGGAAACTTTGCAACGGTCAACCACTCATACGATTCAGCGGTTCAGGCTGCTGGCGCCCGCCTGAAATTAGAAAATGAACCCGTCAAACAACCCGTTGCGCCCGCGGGCGAAGAAGATATAGACGCCCCCCAAACTCTCGAAGAAACAATTGAGGGCGAGCAAAAAAAAAATGAGGACGAGCAAGCAGCGAGTGTAACAGCGAGTGTAACAACCCTCGGCGCCAAGTTTATGCCGGCCGAACCACTGAAAAATAGACTAGTTGAAAGCAAATTTGAAGAAAATGAAGACAAATTTAAAGAAATAATGCTTGTTGATGTCGTGGGAAAACAGCCTTCGACAAACAAACGATTACAACTTCTAATGGCGACGAAAATCGGGATGAAGAACCCGAAAACAGGAAAATTTGGAAACTATAACATTAAAAATGACGGAGTTCCAAATGACGGAGTTCCAAATGACGGATTTCCAGAATTTTCAGCGGACGGAAAGTCACCAAAATTCATTGGTATGGACAATGTAAAGTTGATTTTACAAGAACTCGTGAATTCAGCAGAGTACAACTGGCTACAAGAATCGGAAGGACTTCCAACCGTACCCATCATGCTTAACAAACTCTTTATAGGTAAGCCAGGGACAGGGAAGACGGAAATAGCCATTCTATGGGCAGAAATCATCAAGGAACTTCATCTATTATCCGATTCGTCGTTTGTCTCTAAAACTGCGTCCGATTTCATTGGAAATGTAGTTGGAGGGTCCCAAACCAAAACCAATGCCATCCTAAAAGCGTCTATGGGGAAGGTATTGTTTATTGACGAGGCTTATGTATTAGCAGAAAGCCAATTCGGACTTGAAGTATTGAATACAATTGTGGAGCAAGTTCAGGCAAAACCTGGAGCTGATAGATCTGTTATTATGGCGGGGTACCCCAAAGAAATGAACGCAATGTGTAGAAATGTAAATCCAGGCCTCGGCAGGCGTTTCGATTCCAAGTTCCCTGTAGAATTTCACGATTATACCAACGAAAGTTTGAAGGCAATTATGACAGGGATGGCCAAAAAACACCATATTGAGTTGTTGGAAGATGCTCGAAAATTTGCTATTGATGAAATTGCAAAGCGACGGCCGGCAAAAGACTTTGGAAATGCCGGCACTATCAATACGTTTATAGACAAAGCAGTCAAATCTGCAATGACACGATGTTTGGAAAGTAAAGCCAAATGGGAAAAGTTGAAGACTACGGAAGAGCGGCAATATTTTACAGAACGCACTACAGAACAAGGCAAATTTAAAATTTTCGGGGAAATGAAATATTTCACCACCTATGAAAAGGAATTAATGTTGGATGAAAAAATAGCAACATATAAAAAACAAATAGAAATAGATCAATGGCAACAGGCAAAAATTCGGTTTTTACAAGGCCGATATAGAGAAAATCTAATGGATGCCACGCAATCCGCCGTAGACAGTCTAGGAGAAACAACAAAGAAACTACAGCGTGTAATAGATAAAGCGTCCAAAAAAAATAAAAAAATTGAAAAACTGGAAAAATCATGGCAATCTGCAACGGCTGCACTGGCCAATCACAGGCAAAACAACCGAAAAGATGAAAGAATTAAAAGTTGGGTAGAGATACGTACTCAATATTTGAAGTTCGCAAACAGCAACAGACAAACATTAGACAAACTGTTTACCCTCTCAAACAAAATTTTGAATGAAATTACGATCCACAAGAAACTAGGATCAGCGATCACGGGCGGTTGGGCTCCAGTAGCCTTACTTTACAGTCAAATCAAAAGAAAATACAAAGAGATACTAACAAAGTTTAACGAACTACGTTTGTTGAAAATAAAACTCACAAGAAAAGGAAAAACAACGCCAAAGATGACGGATGCCCTTGAAATTGAGGTTGGTGGTGCGGACAACTTCCGCGACGCTGTAGAAACACTGGCCCTATTGGCAAAGGACACATCGGATGATTCTGCCAAATATAGTCACTATGATTATGGGAATTTTGAACAAGAAGTGGCTAAGGTAGAAATGATTCAGATTAAAAAGAATATCACTCGATTTCTTTTACAAATACAAGACATAAATACAAAGGCGAGAGAGGCTCGAGGAAAAGATGAGAATACATTAACCGGAACCGCAACGACAAAAATAAGCGAACAAATAAAAAACGAAGAAATTGGCCTGGAAGTTACCGTCAAAAAGACCAAACAAGATCTTGACAATTTGAGTTTTGAAAACAAGTCAGTGGAAAAAAGAACAGAGTCAATGGAAATTTTGGAACATGGCGAAAGAGTATCTTCAGATCTAAAATCATTTATTCAAAAAGTTTCTTTGGCCGATGGGACGGAAAAACTTGCGCTTCCCGATTCCATAGCCGCTAAAATAGTTAGCATCTCGGCGATTAAAAAAGCCATAGAGAGCTACAACACAAATTTGTGCTCCGCACCCCCCGAACCATACAAATCGGAATTTCAACTTTTGAAAGAAATGACATTGGAAAAAAGAGACACTGACTACGATGATGAATTGCAATTGTTCCGAACTCTGGAAGAAAAAAAACAGCTGTTCCTGAAGTGGACGCCTTCACAATTGGTTCTAACAAAATTTGATTTTGGGAAATGCATTCGCCCAGATCCGATTGAAAAATTAAGAGAACGGCGCGGCGAAGATGATCTGGTACGCTATATAACTTCAATCACGCAAGAATACAAAGTTTGTAAAGAAATATGGCCTCTAGATGAATCTAAATGGCCAAAAGCTAGCAATATAATATTCCATGGAAATTCGGGCACTGGTAAAACCGATTCTGCCAATATGCTTGGCGAGGCCTTGAAAAACGCCGGCCTTCTGGTATCTGGCGAAACAACAATCCGTTCTGCGAGTGATTTAGAGGGTACTGTTGTGGGCGAAGCTCAAAAACTCGTTCAGGAAGCCATGGAAGAGGCTCTTGGTGGAATTCTGTTGATAGACGAAGCGTATGAGTTGGGTCGTTCCGAGTATGGGCGCCAAGCGCAAACAAAGTTAATTGCTATGCTCGAAGAAGAAAAGTATAATAATGGCAAGGTAGTCGTTATTTTGTGCGGGTATCAAGATAAAATGCAAAAGATGATGCGTCGCAATCAAGGTATGGCATCTAGATTTGGAAGAGAGTTTTTGTTCAAAGACGTTGAACCCGAAAAAGCTGTAACCTTCATTCTTAAAAAGTTAGAAGATGACTATTTCATAGTACCCAATGTGGATGATCCCTTCGTTGACTTCGTTAATGGCGGAGACACATGCAGAGTTGACTGTACCGACACAGAATCATGTCTAAGATTGTTCATGAAAATTTTACGCGAATCTGAAAATTTTGGTAATTACCGCGATTGTAAAACAATCGCAATTGACATCAAATCGAATGTATATGCGGAAATCATTCAAAGTGGACAAAATGTAAAAACTGCCCAAAAAAATGCCGCACAACAAATGAAAGCTCTCAAAGATAAGAAAAAGGAAAAAGAGGAAGAAGCAACTGAAGAACTTTATGCAGAGTTCTATCCGGACCCGGACTTGCCGACCGACGACGAGGACCCGGTCGAGGAAGAGGAAGAGGACCCGGACGAGGAAGAGGAGGAGGAGGAAGAGGAGGAGGAGGAAGAGGACCCGGACGATGACGAGGACCCGGACGAGGAGGACGTGCTGGTTAAACCAGTGTTTAAATTTACGGTCCAAGATGTTATTGACACGTGTAAACAGCGCGCACTCGCCCGTCTTCGCAAGCCAAAGCGGTCGGCATCTTATGAACAACAAGAGACTCACAAAAAAATTGTCTCGTTTTTGGAAAATATAAGTCCGGACAATTTTAGAGAACAATTTAAAAATATCTTCGAAAGTAAAATGAGTACAGATATGCGGAGCGATATATTGTCTTCTGTTAAATATGATATCGTGCGCGGAGAACAAATGAAAACGTGGTTAGCGCTACAAAAAGGCCCATTTAATAAAAGTTTAACTAGAGAACAAACATTTCAAAATGCAATTCACAGCAAAAATGTGCGTTTCACGGAGGCAAAGGCCACCGCCGCTGAACGCTTACAGAAAGAAGAAGAAAATACAAATAGACAAAAAAATGAGGCGAAAGAAGCACGAGATGCAAAGAAAAAAGAAGAACAAGAAAGATACGCTACAGAAAGAATGAAGCACATGGCCGAACACGAACGACTCGAACAAGCTCGAAAACAAGCGATGAATTCAGGCCTAGGACGACTGCCAACTGAATTTATACATAGAGAAACAAGTTTAAAATTTTAAATATTAAAAATAAATTTATTGGTAGGGATCGCCTCAATAAAATATTTTGTTCGATATTGCCAGGTTTTATTTATTTTGATTTTGCATTGGATTGCATGTTTTGTATTTTTTGGTATTGATTGATAATGGACATTTCTTGTAAAGTCTTCATATTATCACAATCTTGCAATGATTTATTTTGTGTTTTCATATCTTTTTTCCAACTGGTAAAACATTCACAGTATTGTCGAAGAAGTTCGTCGCCTTGTATGACTTTCGAATCCATTTTAAGGGACGGTTTAAACCCAGAGTCTATTGCACGTTCGTACATACGTCTTAGTTGAAAGAGGACGTGCCCTGCGTGGTCACCGTGCGGCGTCGGCGGTGCCTTCGTTGTATTACCGTAGTTGCTATCGATGTGATCTTTAATATATTGTTTCACACCGTCCCTAATATAATAAGGCTCAAGTTCCCTATCACCTTCCAAATCTAATGAAAATATACATCCAAAGTGATCATATGTATAATTGGGTCCGTAATTGATATTGATATTGAGATTTCTGACCCAGATTCCCAAACGTTCTGTGAGAGCTCCTGTTGGGCAATATGGAATATTGTTAGATAATGTTGAATTGAGACTCCTTCCCCATATTTGTAATGCTGATGGCAATGCAGTCACCAATTTTTGGGCGTTCTGACCGAAAACTCCCCTTAACCAATATGCAATGTTCTTGTATGTGCTTGCTCCCGTTACTGAATTGGCGATATCTGTCCAGAGGTTGCTTCCGACAGACAACGTGGATTTTCCTGATTTTACAAAATCCGAAAAGACACCTTTAAATGTTCTTTCTAGTGTCTCGTCGTCTGTACGCCTTTTTACTCTTCTCTTTTCAAGTGTTGATTCCATTTCTTCTGTGGCCGGTGTGAATTCTCCCCCGTCAATAAGCGGTTTGTTTTTTTTGTGGTCGGTCATTCCTGTTTTGCCATAAAAGTTGTCTGCATTTACAATTGTCTGAAATGCTTCGATATCCGGATACTTAAAAAATAGCATTATGTCTTCCTTTTGATTGCAATCCTCTTTGTATTTTCCAAACAGTGCCCTTATGAGCATCATTGGGATGTCACACTTATCAAGTAGGCCTCCTTTTATTCCTTTCGCTTTAATTTTTGTTGCCAGTTTAATCGCATTTGAACCCAGTGTGCCGGTTTGACGATTCGACAACTCTGCTGTGACATGCTCGGTAGTTTTCTGAGCTTTTTCTGCCAGGTTCAAAGCTCTTTCAACTTGAATTTGAGTTTTTACTTCTCTTAATAATCTTCCCATGCTTTGTACATCGTTGTTGAATCGTGCTGAGCCTTCGGGTACACTGGTGAGTATGTCTTTAGTTTCTACAATGTCTTTGAATTTGAGACATCCCGTTTTTATTTTAATGAGAGTATCTAACGAAACGTCCACTGACAAAAAATTGGCCAATCCATTTATTTCACCGGACCACAATAAAGTCGGAGCCATGACCAAATTTTCCGTTTCAGGCTTATTCTTTTTTAATTTTGTAATGTTTGATTGGATCTGTTTTAGCATCATTTTGATCATTGCAAGGGCACTCATCATTGCGGCGAGCAGCGCTTGTTGTTTTCTCATCTCCTCTGCTTTGGCCTCTGCTTCGGCCTCTTCCATTGCAAGTGCATCCGCCGCTGCTTGAGCTTCGGCTTCGGCATTTAATATCTCTTCGTTTGCCGCTGCCTTTTCTTCTTCGGAACGCCCCTGTGATAAATAGGGAAGGACTGGAAGCACCTTTTCAATTATGAGCTGAGTCTCTTCCATTTCTTCAGCTTCTTCCTGCGTTTCTTGCACTCTTCTCTTAAGTTGGCGATGTCTGCGGGTCCAGCGCGATGATTTTTTGCGGCCTTCGTCATCGGAATCGTCCGAGGAGGAATCGTCCGAGGAAGACGACGAATCTTCATCTCTATACTCTTCTTCTGAGATATCTGACTCTGACGAGGAAGAATCGGAGGAAGACATTTTACTGTTATACCACCTTTTTATAGGTATAAATGTGAAAGAATGAATTATAAATAGGTGAAATATTTTTGGTAGCCATGTCATTCGACGATTTTTTGCGATATAAAGGCGGTTCTATTTCCGAAGCCACCCGCCAAGAGGCGTGTCACTATGTCTTTAAACATGGTCAGCACTATTGTTTTGAAGATTATATCTGGTTTTGGAGATCGAATGATAGAGACGCGTTTTGGAAAGCTCTGTACTGGTCCGAGCGGGCTAAAAATGAAGAGCTAACTCTGCACGATAAATGTTCAGCAATACGCCAAGCGAGGGCAGAATGGAAACGATTTCAAAGTTTGGTACGGCCCGCAGCGCATTTAGAGCCGCGTGTACCGCCGTTACCCGAATAATTCAAAGTTGTGATAATTTACTATAAATGTAAATAAATAAAATAGATTATGCTTGCTTGTATTATAGCGTTTGACCAACAATCGGCCCCAAAGTTAACAGAATTGGTGAAGGCCATCGCCAATGCCAATTCTACTGTGTATATATTATTCGTAAATCACGAGGGAAAGAATCGATTTTCAAATGGTGCATTGTTTAATATCGCCGTACAACTGGCAGGATTTTGTTCATTCTACGAAATATGTTTTTTTAGTTTTATTTGGAATCGATGGAATATGTCTCAACGCGTTTCGGTCGATGATTTTTTAAAATCCAATGGATACAACAATTATTCGTCGAGTGCCTCTGCTTTGGACGTTCACCGTCCAAATACGTGCGGATACGCCGAAATTTTCTCTGAAAGGTGTTTCGATATTCAATACAACGAGCGCTGTTTTCATTATACGGTACGAGCCGCCAATGATAGGATATTAAAATTAGATTTTGTACACAATGGCCCATCAATTCTTTTGTAAATGTTATTAAGCTCTAAAATCCCATCGCTTTGCGTTGCTTTGTACATAAGGTCATTCTCAAATCCACAATGGAGCAAATGTCCATCTACAAGTTAGTGATTATCGGCAACGCCGACACTGGCAAAACATCCCTAATCAACCGCTATGTCGATAATCGTTTTTCAAACAGAGTGCAGAGTACAATAGGCATTGAGTTTACCCATAAAGAGCTCGAAGACGTTACCCACTTGTACATTTGGGATACTGCAGGCCAAGAACGTTTTCGTTCCATTACAGCATCTTTGTATCGCGGAGCGGATGCGATGATGTTTGTATATGACGTTACGTCGGACGAGTCTTTTACGGCTCTCGAGCACTGGTGGCGCGAATACCTTACATATGGAGAACGCGATTGCATTAAAGTATTGGTGGGAAATAAGATAGACCTCGGCGAGACCGTTTCTTCTGAAAGAGCCAAGGCATTTGCGGTTCAAAAGGGTATGGTATATGCGACGGCATCGGCCAAGAGTTCGGCAGGTGTCCACGAGGCATTCGCTACGGTTGTTTCACAGTTGAATAATTTGCCAAAAGTTCAGAAAGATAAAATAGAGTTTCGAAACAAACCCAAGTCAGATAGATGTTGTTATTAAAATATTTTAAAACTTTTGGCCATTGATCATAAAATATTTTACCCTTCCCCGTCCACTACCTTGAACATTCCAAGGAGGTGCATGAAAAACGAGCTCTACACATGTTTCAGGCGACTTCTGGAGATTGGTTTGACACTCTATCGATAGATGAAATCGTAGCTATGTAAACCCGTCTTAAACCCTATCAATACACGTTAAATCTTGTGTGTTTTCAACCTCTGACCTTTTACGTTTAGATTGACGGGGGGGAGCTATTTCTTGCTCATCATCCTCTGATAAAACTTCCTCGTGATCCAATTCAAGGTGTTCGAATTTAAAAAATTCAAGGTGTTCGAATTTAAAATCGTTGCCCGCGCCTCCTTTTGTAGGAACCGAACCGCATTTCTCTTTGATCGCAGCGTCAAACCCTTTTTTATCCAAAGGTTGCTGATTATTTCTTTCGCAATACTTCTCGTAGGAATTGGGTTCATTCTTTCTCAAATGTGTGCAAATGATTGTGATCTTTGGATCTTGAACACTATAATTGCAATGGACTGTGTACCATAGGTCAAACCAATTACGTTTAGAGATTTGTTCAGCATCAGGTTGCGAACACGTGTTTTTACGTCTTTTCATTTTCAAAGTGAGTACGTGCTTTCGCCATGCTTGTGGATTATTTTTTAAAAGGTCCACCTGTTGCACCGTGCATTGTCCGAGATACCAATTGCACCACTTACAAGACGGCTGGATTGCACATGATTGATTCTTAACAGCCGTCTTGTGTAAATCGTGAAATATACTCATTACCTTTTGAAGTATTTCACCTTCCGTAAGTTCATCACACTGATGGGTCATGAAGACTTGCTTGAACGCATGATTCAGCATTGGCTGAAAGTTTACCCCAACATGCGAACCTTCAATATATGCTCCGTCCCTTTTGACGCGCTCTTCATATGTGATACCACACATTGGACAATTCTGTGTATGGTCTGTTGAACCGTTGGATTTTTTTATCCACTTGCGACCCGTGTTCTTACACAATTCCATGAGTACATGCTTGCCGCACTCTCTCAACGTCATTGTTTTTAATTTCTTCGTAGATGTTAGTCTGAGACCATTCGGTTTCGATTTTTTTTCACGCTCCATTAAATTAGCGAAGCGGTCATGTACATTTTATACAACCATAAAACAAATTTGAATACTCTTAACATATGTGATTTGATATAGATGTTTCGGCTCGCTCGAACACATTTCCATTGATCATAAAATATTTTACCCTTCGACAACACACTTTTAAAATATTTTAAAAATTACCGAAACTTTTAAAATATTTTAAAATCAAAACTTTTAAAATATTTTGTTTTAAAATATCCGTTTTGATTTTAAAATATTTTAAAAAGTTTTGATTTTAAAATATTTTAAAAAGTTTGGGTAATTTTAAAACAAAATAGGTAATTTTAAAATATTTTAAAAGTTTTTTAAAATATTTTAAAATCAAAACTTTTAAAATATTTTATTATTAGACTGGTGTGCGGGTCTTAGTAAATGTATAAGAAGAAATAGATTTTAAGTTTTTTTTAACCAAAGAAATCATAGTATGGTAATACTGTTGGCGTTGATTGATGTAAGATATCCATTTGCATATTTAATAAAATATCTTGATGTACAACCACTTGATATACATGTTCATGAAACCAATCCGCAGTCATTTTATAGAACCCATGTCCAGGACCATCCACTCCCCAACTATTTTCAATCTTGAAAGATTTGCATACAGGATGGCCAGCAGCGTCCTGTTCTACTTCAACGCCTACAATTAACATCGCGTGATTACATCTAGCACGTCCCCATTTCATCCTCGAAATCTTATCCATCTCTAGATTATTTTCCCCTGGTAAAAATTCATCAGGTCTGTATAATCCTTTCGTCATGCCTTGTAGACTATTTGAAACATCTTCATTCATATTACATGCAAACCAAACACCTTGGCCTCTTTGTATGCTTTTGAATACCATTTCACAAATGAGATTCATGTCTGTAACATTAAAGGACATGGACGGTATGGCTCTTTGTTCCTGTCGAGCAGTCGTAAACCATTCCCTATCTTCATTCCGTGGGTCATGTATGACGTTTATTTGCTTTTCTATATTATAGTTTGCATTTAACTGATTAAACAGTCCTGTGGGCGTATTTTCAATCTTAATGGATTGATTTCTTTGATTTTGTAATATACTTGAAAATTTTCCCATGGGTGGCGTTCCCATGCACGAGCATAGTATACTGAGGACGACTTTTAGACGCGTGTCACGATATGAAATGTATTCTGCATCATCTTCTGGCGATTGTGCAATGTCATTTTGAAGCATATGACATAATATCTGATTCATTTCATTTGAATGGCTTGAAGGCCATGATTCACGGTACATATTCTTGGGAATAATTCCATACTTGGTAGCCAGCCGTTTAAAAGTAATCCAATTGCCACCATCATGGAGAGGTTTTGAGAGTAAATCTGCTTTTTCTGCCGGTCCAATATCCTTTGAATAGTGAAATAGATTCATCATTGAATTGTACTGTTCAAAATAATGCCAAAAAAACAAATAAGATTGACTGAATTCGAAATCGGGACGTAGTTCTCCGCTTAAAATAAGAGAACGTTTGAATATATTTAGACCTGAAAACATCCAACAGCGACCACTATACATTTGATTTGACGGTGTTACATTGCCCGCAAGAACCACGTTAAATCTACGATTTTTAAGAATGGAACGTTTAGATGGGTCTTGGTCCACTTGTCTTAAAGGGACACTATGAAGAACCATTGATTTAACCGATAAATGGTCACGACAGATCCAACTTATAATTTTTTCAAGGGGGATGATTTTTTGTTGATCTTCAAGTTCTTTTGCTTTCTTTTGATGAGTTTGAGCAGTTGCTAAAACTACACCTGCCAATTCCAAATTCTTTTTGGCACGAGCATAACTTTCTATTGCCCTCTCTGACTCAGTAACAGATTGCTTATGGGTTAAAACAGTGAACATTTATTAGTTGTATAATGCCTAGTTTATAGTGAATATATACTAAAAGTTAAATATAAAAATCCGCATACTTACAACATGTTCCACTTTAATACTCCCCAAAGATAAGTAATTACAATGGAGGGTACAACCATTTTTATGGATCAAAATGCAATTTTGCCCGTAGCTGATGTCCTCGGAAATTCTGAATGGACTCATGAAACAGTTATTCGCCGCGGTTGTACAGAAATGTTACAGAAAAAAATGGTAGGACCGTCAAGAAAATACAAAAATCAGTTCAAAAAAGATGGCCTCTGGCATTGTCCGTGTCCGCTGCATGTCGGCGATCCAACTACTATGGAAGATACAAAAGGACCCGGACGGGTTCCTATCAAACATCTAGAAAATTGTCATGTTAAACATACACAGTCAAAACTCATTGACGAAATGTTTCAACGACACGGAACAACAGTGTCTTTTGTCACCGCAATCAGAGAAGTAGCTAAACTCCACCTCAAACACAATGTACAGTTAGTTTTAGGATGTCCGCGATGTAATAAACGTCTAGAGTCTGTAGATAAAGTGTCACCGATTGATACTAATAATACTATTGGCTATAATAAAAGAAGTCGGCAGGAAACCGGACTACTACAGGGACAGCGGACAATAAAATCATTCTTTGGCGTAATGCCGTCACGTCCATCCACTGCAAAAATATAGTAATGGCGAACAACTACTTTAGAATATGAGAAAAAACAAGGAGAATAGGCCATATTAGAAAGTTGAACATTAACTATATTACTCACAAAATAAAAAAAAAGTAATATAAGATTGATATCATCTAATATAAAAATGTTTCTTATGTTTGCTTCACCAAAAGCTTCAGCGGTCTTATACAAAGCTGGCTTTTATGAACCTAGCCCTATTGAAAATCCCCGATATACTCCAGTTATAAAATACATAAACTGTTTGTCCTTTTTTAAGTTTTCAAACGGGCTAAAATATTACTACTCCTTCGAAATTTTTTAAGAAAGTTAAAAATTTATCTCTTTAGAATTTTTTGCGAACTCTCTCCAAGGCCGGTCCTATTTTCTTCACCCTGAGGCTGAGAATGGTGTGTAGGAGAGTTGTGGGTTCTACAGACCATTGATATGTGACAACGGGTGCCGCTTCTTGAAATATTTCGTACGCGAACAACGTATAAGCCATCATTAAATGTTGTGGTGGCAATTGTATTAAGAAATCCCACAGTTCGAATATTTCTTCGAATTGTACTGTCTGTGCAAACCATATCATGAACCATTTGCATGGTAATAGCGTGCTGATGGTTTCAGAGTGTCTTTGGAGTAATTTATCCAGTATGGGTCTCTTTTTCTTGAGACGTTTGTGAAATTCATCCATCCAATGTTTTCGACACCATTGGAACCAAGCCATGTTAAAGTCTGGAATGAATGGGCGAATACGCCCGACAACGGCGGAGAAACACCACCACACATCGGCCATGTGTTCATCTTCGTCTTTAAAGACGTCCAATAAAATGGCTACCATATAATTGAATCCTTGTAGATATGAATCTCCTTTATGTAAACTCGCGTATTCGATTAGGATTTGTTTTATTTTAACGGTCTGTGCTGTGATCGTCTCTTGATTTGGATACGTGCGCGGCATGTCGGCATCGATGGTTGTGCGTGTGGATTCGGAGCAGTCGTTGGTACCATTGATGAATGTGTGGTACAGATGGCGCTTATGTTCAACGTTTTTGCCCATTAGATGGGCGCGCCAAATATCTACGCGTCTTTCCATACCGATTCATTGAAAGATACTCTTTATACTTGAATTTTGAATAATTAAAAACAATAATAATTAGTATTTAATATAAATGTACTTGTTTTAAATGCAGGCAGAGCGTGTAGAAATATGTTCGTCACGATTAATGAAAAAGGGTGTGTCCGCTTCCTGGTTTATTCCTCTTGAAACGGATTCTAGTGCCGATGATGTGTTGAAAGCGTTTGCGCAGTATTTGTTGGATGGTTCGATTGTATCAAACTATCCCATTCTGCAGCAGTGTTTTGAAACATTGTTGCAGGAAGAAAATGAGTGTATGTTTGTGTTTATGCGCAGGGGCGCGGACGAGGCGGTGGGTATTCTAAGATCGAGTAAGCCGCTTTGCTCTCCTCAAGAACAGACACTGTTAACACAATTGGGGTCGCAATCTAATTGGAATGTGCCGCTTTGGACTTGGAAAGAAAAACATCCTGGATTGGTAGGTTCGATGGAATCGCAGTGTCGGTCCGTCACCGGACCGTGTTTTGGAATATGGTGTTACCGATGACCCATTGGAGGACCATTTGGTCGCCGTTGAAACATTTCCTGCACGTGGTAATGCTCTTCCAATGCCAATGCCAATTCTTCCCATCGAACCAAAGACATTTCTCTTTCGTTTAATTCAACTTCTCCGGAAGATTTCGTAGACACGTTCGCTGCATTCGTAGAAACGTTCGCTGACATCTTTTACTTTTTGTTTTTTGTAGACATTGGTACTCTAGATCTTAAAAAATCCAATTTTCATTTTCATTGCCATATGTGTATTTCATTTCCAAATTGGTCGATTGCTCTAATTTCGATTCCCTGGGGGATCTGTTTAGATTCTTCGACGTCGTATATCTCTACATTTCCATAGTTATCTTGATATTCTACAGTGGCAGCATTCGGCGGAACAACGATCCTTCTGAGTTCGCATCTGCGCAAAAGACCTTCTACGAAACCTTTACGGAGGGGGAATGGAAATTCCTTGTTCAAAAAAGGCAACAATGCTGATAGCTCTGCGATGGGTTGCGCGTCTTTGTGTGTGTATGTGTCGGTGGAAGTGTTGTGATCGCATTTCTGACACCCTTTGACAGATGGACACTCGTAGGCACAATTTCTACTGTCAAACATTCTGGTGATGGGCCTGTTCTTTGCCCATCGTGGTGTATAAATGGATTTCCCGCAACACGACCATACACCGTTGTCTTGCAGCACTCCTGGATGTTGATGACAGTCCAATGCGCCCATCGATTCCAATAAACTGAATTCTTTACCACATGTCAGACAGATCCAGCTTTTTGTGGCCATTCCGAAAGCGGTTTCAACTTCTTTTTTGTCTGCATATAGAGTTACTGTCGGGAGACGGTTGCCGGGCCTTGCCATTTTACACTACAAGAAGGCCTTTTATATAGTGTGACATGGAATCACTCGAAACATCATTTGTCCGACGTAATGATTCGCTTTGTATAGAATCCAATATTGAAGAACCCGAAGCAATTAAAACGTGTTCATTTGCTGACTGTTTTATCTTGCGACGTCCACTCGAACCGTCCGCGAGTTTCATATCACCGGGCATTATTATAGAGCAAGCGGCAGGCCAACTGACCGGCAGCGCAACAGATGGCACAGTCATGTTTCGATACAAAGCAGAACATTTTCTTCGTCATTTTGTGATGAATGGTCGCTATCTTTTTGCGCTGGATGGGAATACAGCCTATGTATATTCTCCCGGCGATGGGGCCCCCGATACGTCGGACTTGGGTAGACGGCCCATCGGCTGGGCGTGTTTACCACGCACAAAAACTTTTATATATTGGACACCACTGTCTCTTCATGTGTATGACCCCGAATTATCTGAACATAAAACATTGCGGGGCCACCATTCGAGAGTTACTGCCGCCGTGGCCACCTCGGACGTCGTTGTCACCGGCGATTCGATTGGATATATACGGATTTGGTACGTGTCTTCATGGCAATGTCATCATAATATTTCCACGGGGCACGGCGAAATATTGAAGCTTTGTATTCAGAATAAGTCAGTTTACGTCTTGTCAACCTCGCATTTGAAAGAATATGACCTTCAAACGGGCGTCCCCCGAGGGACGGTCAGTATAAACGCTACAAATATGATATTATTGGAGGATTCGCTTTTGATTTCTGACGGGCGGAACATTGCATTGTTCAGAGGGTTGAAACCTCTAATGTGTATCAAACAGACACATCGCCAATTAATTTCGGCCGAGGAAGGTGGCCGTTTTTTTACATTATCGAACAAAGGAATTGTTGAATCGGAATGGCCCAACAGTAACTACCCTGAAGAGCTCTTGGAATGGGTTCGGGAGCCGTCGATTCCCTTCAAAAAAATATGGCCCAAAAAAACATATATGGATGTATTGGCTATGTCGGCGGACATCTGGATCCCAAAGATCGAAACGGTAAATTTGCCCAAACATTGGTTTCGTCATGAACGTTTGCGAGATGCCATTTGGACAGTCAGCATAGCCAAGAACATCGACGTTTCGTTCCAATGGTTGACTCCCCATATCCTAACACAATGGTACCAAAAAAACATTCGTTCTATGCTGTTAATAGCAGAAGCAGACGAATATGATCCGTCTGCTTCTCATATACTTGAACGCGTGTTTAAACACGTTGATATCGTTTCTTTCAAAATACAAAAATGGTGCTGGCAGCACCATGATAAAATCGCACTCAAACACACCAACATCCACCAACTGCAACAAGACAATACAAAGCAACTCTGGACACACATTTCCACTTGTCCTGTGACGGCCTTTGGGGCAGGACTGTTGACACCAAAGGCCGTCAAAGTCGGTATCAAACATGGTTTCGTGGCGATATACGTCCGCATGTTGAGGAAATACCACGAATGTCTTCCGAGTGGTCCTTCACACCATATGAAAAAAATATTCAATCTATTGTCAGAACATATTTATAAAGAATTGTGTGCAAAAACTTTATCAACGCCTTTAAAAGAATCTGGGGAATGGGTTTTACTGGAAAGGCCCAATCCGAGTCACTTGGGCGCATATATTCAACATCGGAATCTCAATGGTCACATTTCGAAGATCGAATTTAGACCAGAAGTTCAAATCGATTGGATACCCGTTACATCGGCCATGTCATTGACCATCGCGGCCGATGAACCCATACACATCTGGAAATATTATCATCAGAATGGCCCGAATACAATGCTCGAGTGTGCGCTGACCATACTATCCAACGATATCTGGCAAACGAATGCCAGAATAACTAAATTCATATGGCCAAAAACAGAATTGGGAGCATTTGAATGCGAAGGCACGTCTATCAGAGTCTTTGGAGAACCAATGCGAATTACAACGTCCCATACTCAAGACGGTACGATTCGCTTCAAAACTTCGACGGGTCTTTCCATGAGTGAAGATGAAAATGTTGAAATTTCAACAGTTGTGCCTTTGTGGTCTTATTTTGAAGATCAATTGTATTATATCATACCTATCCGACTGAAAATTTGCAGTGAAATTTCAAAAACAATTGGGACAAGATCGAAAGTGTCATGCATGTACGCCAAGGAACTTTTAAGCGCTATTCAATTCAAAACGGTCCAAGATGAACATAGACACAGAACTCATCAGAACGTAACTGCGCTGTCCGGCGAACACGGTGCATTTTTCTTGGGACTCGATTCGGGAGAAATAATAGAATATGAATCTGCCGCCAATTTTACTCCCGTTAGACATTTTATCAAACATGTGGCCCCGGTCGTCTTTTTGGCTCCGATGGATACTCGCCTCGTCTCTCTGTGTGAAGACGAAATGAATGTATGGTGCCTACATACTGGTTGTCTCTTATTCGGTAAAATGTCAGGAATTGAATTTGTATCGTGCATCTCAATCGATGCACGCATGGTTTACATTGTAGAAAAAGACCAAGACCATGCGGAAATTAGTCTTTGGGACATTCTTGAAGAAAACGTAGTACACACGAGTTCAATCGAAACAAAAGGAAAGATATTCACGACGCAAACACCCGCCATCATCACTGAATACAAAGTTATATCACTCAAACAACATCGATCTCAATATGAGTTGGATCCCGATAAAGGGGAAATAACTTGCTGTACGGCCACTACGAACGGAATATGTGGCGGTACTGATATGGGGGTCGTTTTCATCGTAAATGAACACGATGAAGAAATTTATTACTGGTCGTCAACAAACATGGGCGCCGTGACCGCCGTTCATCCCATGGGCAAACAACCATATGTCATTACAGGCACAGCTAGAGGAGAAATCGCGATATGGAAAATAGACGATGTCGCGGCGAGGATGGACTGCATATCCATTGCAAGAATAACCACATGCAAAATAGACCACATATTCTTCGACAACATGTTTGGTGCCGTCGTTAGAGGCAAAAATATCTATCTTCACTCTATTGTACAAGATAGATGCGTTTTAGCGGCAAAGACCATCTCAAAAATTATGAGATGGTCCGAACAATGGAAAAGAAGAATGATCAAAGAAACGCAAAGACTTATTCAGCCCTGTGTCGAAACGTGTATATTAAATTCGACAGGTATGCCAGATGCTTTCGAACTATTGCTACAAAGTACAGATGAATATGCTGACCGTAGAAAATGGTGCAACCGAGAATTCGTTGATATACTACTCGAATCACCAGCGCATTACTCAAAACTAGTCATCAAACGCCTCGCATCTTTTTCGGGCCCAAAACTAGACTGCGCCATCTGCAATGACGAAAACAGAATAGATAAAGTTATCTATTTAAAACCATGTCAACATCGGTTCCATGCAGGTTGTATCGCCGAATTAATACGCAAAGTACCTGAATATCACCATGAAATGCAAGAAGAATATGCACTGCATGTAACCTTGAAATGTCCTATCTGTAGGGAACCTTTCGCAGAATCTGATGTGATCCCAGACCGATTTCTCAACCAAAATTGCGTCGATTAAAATATTTTATAAACAACCGGTTTTTTGGCACATTTACATGCTCGAATCAGACGTTGAACAGGTGTGCCTGCTTTTTTATGGGATCTTTTCACAATCTCTGGAATGCTCCTGCGTTTACTCTTATCGTTATGTTCCTTGGCGTACATTTTGTACCGTTTCTTTGTTTCTTTTCGTTGGTTAATGAGTTGCTCGGAAGTGAAAGTCAAAAGGTTTTTCATTTCTTGTTTCCAATCGTACTTGTTGTTCCAGATGGCTTCCTGATCAAATCGAATCACGTTCATTCCACATTTTCGAGCCCAAAATTCCTTCCACTTGTCCAAAATCATGCGGTGAAAGAGTGTTGTATTGCCAAATCTGGTAACTTGCATGTTGTGCTGTGGACCGTCAAGCTCCAAAATAAGATTAAAATTTGGTAGATAAAAATCCAGCTTGCCATATTTGCCGTAGTTTTGTTTCATTTTTTTCATGCCACCAGGAATGTATTCACGGACAACTTCAAATTTCATTTTAAGCAAGAATTTAAAAATCTTGGTTGCTGTTTTATTTCTACTGCACGGACACCACTGACCGTTGGAGGTAACGCTTTTCAACCGCATTAAAAATGGAAGCAAACAGACATCGCATTCGAATTCTACTTTTTTATCACTGCCCAATGCCAAACGAAGATCTGCTTTTTTGACAACGCAATCGGCTTTCTTCTTGCCGTTTGAAGTTAATCTTTCGTAAGACTCAATGGAACGTTCGAAACAGAAGGTGCATTCGTCTGCACCACAATGCTTCCACCGAATGGAGCACATGTAGCACCATTTTCTGTCACATGTAACATTGTCCAAACTCGTTGAAAAGACATGCAAACAGACATCGCACTTGAAATCAACTTTTTGGGAACTGCTCCTTGGAAAAATAAGATCCGCTTTATTGACAATGCACTCGACTTTTTTCTTGCCGTTTAAAGTTAATCCTTCGAAAGATGCAAAGGAACGGCCGAAACAGAAGGTGCATGTCTCTACACCACAATGCTCCCATTGATTGGAGCACATACCACACCATTTACCCTTGGAAACATTGTTCAAAATCATTGAAAATACATGGAAACAGACATCGCATTTGAAATCAACTTTTTTTTTGTCACTGCCACAACTCAACTGGGCATCAACGGGATTGACCAAGTACCCGACTTTCGGATTATTTGCAGGTGTTTTGTGGGCAATGCACAACCCATTTTCCTTCACACAGTTGTCAGTATCAAGTTCACACGTGAAATTTATAAATTTAGTTCCTATTGGTCTCTTTGGTTTTGATCTTTTTTTAGGACGTTTTACACCTGCCCCCTCTTTCGCAAGTCTTTTCATGCTGGCTACTTCAATCATAACATATTGTTGTTAATTGTTTTTTAGAAAAACATCAGAACATTCCTTACATATATGAATCGGCCGCCTATATTAGACGTTCATAATAGTCGAATTACAATATATATAGCAGCTTTGGACGAAGCAAATGAACCCAATATTTTCTCAAAAAAAATCTGAAACTATTTTCCAAAAATATCAGTAAAGGTCAAATCTTCGTAAATGTTACACTTATCCGCAGCAAAAACCAACAAGATGATACAAATACATGCACCAAACATAACCATATAACTAGGCAAATCTTTGTGAGGCATTTTAAAATATAATTATTTCAATACGTGTTTATATGTTTATTTTCTATTTTTTTTGTTTCGGATTTAAGTTTACATTCCAAAAGTTCGAAATTTCCAAACTATAAGAGTTCATTTAAATTAAAATCTAAATATGTTCTAGCATGTATAGAGCAATAGTTGCATAGTATTTTGGATCGTAGTGGTTCTACTTCAATGCACATAACCTTTTGTTTGTGACACTCTGCAACGGAACACATTCCATTGGTGATTGTTTTGGGTTGTATTATTTGGAGGCAGTGTCCGAATCTTAGTTTTCGGTATAGTGTTTGCGAGTGAAAATTTTTATGCGTCAGGCGCGTGCATTGGTGTTCATATATATTTAAATATTCTCCAATTTCTTGAAATAGTTCGTCTGGCAAGCGCTGCATAGTGCTTTTTGGACTGTGACGTGTCCATTTATATGCTATTGACGAGTTATTCAAAAATGCGAAAAGCTCACATATGTTGGGGAAATGTTATTATAAAATAATACTATAAATGAGTTGGCAAGTCGTGACATGATGAGTAGTCTTGCAACATATGGATATTGTATGTTGGTTTCGGCTGCTTTTGTGGCTTTATTGTCAATGTCTACTGATTTTTTTGTGTCTTATGTGAATGATATATTGATTCCGTGTCAGCATGACACGCCTTGGATTCAGTCTGAGGGGCGCTGTATGTGTGAAGACACCTCTGGCGTTTTTGCTGGCAAATATTGTGACGAATGTCAATGTGAAAACTTAGGTATTTGTGCTGTTGTGGTTTCTAGTGGTCAGCAGACGTCACGATGGGGTTGTCGATGTCCATCGCATCAAAAGTGGGTTGGCACATTGTGTGATCACTGTAATGCTGTAGACCAAACCGAGTCCTCTTGCCGTGGCGATTGTAAGGAGGGTTATTACGGCCCTAGGTGTAATACATTGTGTCTATCCAATTGGCCAGAAACACACGAAGCGTGCCAAGAGATCGTTGCTGGTAGTGGTACTTGTAATGCCTGTAATGGACATGGTAAATGTAGCGACCAAGGTGCATGTGAATGCGACGAAGGGTATTTTACGTCTTTGGGCGGCGAGCAGTGTTCAATGACCTGTAAAAATTGCGATGAGGCGTCGGGTACATGTCGTTCTATTGGTGGCAAATTACAATGTATTTGCAAACCTAATTATTTTGGCCGCGATTGTAGTCAGAGCTGCCTCACAAAAGATTCAAGTTTTCCATGTTCCGGCCATGGTACTTGTGAGATGGATCTGCTTGAAAATTTGAAATGTGTGTGTAATCCTCATTTTACGGGCGATTTTTGTTCGGTGCCATGTCCGGGCGACAATACTTTTCCAACAGCTTGTTCTGGACATGGCACGTGTACTGCCAAAACAACTGTGGATAATACGACTATTGGCGTTTGTGAATGCCAGGGGTCTTGGGAGTCCGACGATTGTTCGTGCAATGAACTATTCACTTGTTCCGGCCGTGGTACTTGCAATGCGGATGGTTCATGTGAATGTTATGATGAGGGGCCCTCTGGTCCTAAAATCGCCCCTGAAGAAATGCACTTTGCGGGGAACGCATGCGAACGCTGTCAGCCAAATTGGTTTGGAGCGACGTGTCACTTATATTGCGACCTTCGGAAGAAGTATGAATCCAATCCCGATACGGACGGTCTAAAGATTGGTTGTAACCATCACGGTACGTGTAAGGTGATTACAAAGGATGCTGTTGAGCATATCACATGCGCGTGTCCGAATACAGATCCGCATACATTTTGTGCGACATGCGTTCCTAATTATTATCCGGACATTCGGTTGACTTCAATGTCGGTGTCACCTTGTTCTATTGTTTGTAATCCTCAAAAGTGTTCCGGGCGTGGTAAGTGTAATTCGAAATACAACGGTACAAACAATTTGTGTATATGTGATGAAACCGAAAATGGATTAGATACTCTGGACCCAGAGCGTTTTTGCAGTACATGCAGGCCGAATTGGTATCCAAGCAATATGAATATGCCGAATCGGTGCACATCCTATTGTGCAGCAGATGGGCATATTGAAAAACATTTTAATATTTATTTCACGGAAGGGGAAAAGCGCAATTATGATTTGAATGGTGACGTATCGGCCCAAAAAGTATGTGCAAAGTCAGCCGATGGATTTGTTTCTGACTCCGATTGTCGAGTGTGCTCTAGTTCGGCCCTTAATGACAACAAATGTATGGCGGACGGCACCTGCAAATGTGATTTTGGAATAACTGGCTCTAATTGTGAAATCACATGCGGTGGTACTAATGGCTTAGCTTGTTCTGGTCATGGTCGATGCGTTCGCGATGAATTGGAATTATGGTTTGATCCAAACACAGACGACTACCGTTGTGAGTGTATGCCTTATGATTCATATACAGCCAAGACGAGATTACGGTTATTGAAGCGCGGATTTCAGGTCGCGCCGCCACCGGTGCCCGAACATTACGGAAAATTTTGCGAATTCCATTGTCCACATTATAACAAAGAAATGTGTGCTGACCGCGGCGTTTGTAAAACAGCCGTCGCCATCGCCCGCAACCCCATAACCGTAAATAAAACGGAATATGAAGCCGGAAATGCTGTAAATTGTCGCCGTGACGAGGATTGCGTAGGGATAGACGGCGCTTTCTGTGCTCGTTTATCTACGCCATGGGATTCATTAGTTCGCGATGTCCCTGACCAACGTAGTTTTTTTGATACTGGGTTTCCCGGAGAGGTCTGTGCCGCTTCAGACAAATGCATTGAAAGCATTTATGATATTGATTATCCACGTTTTTGTGTAAATGTGTTGGGCGGTTGGTATCCAAATGTCCTAAATACAGCCGAATGTGCATACAACATACAGTACCAGTGCCGGGACATGGTCCAAGATTTCTTTATAAGCGAATACGACCCGCCCGGAAAGAAGACATGGTGCCAAACCGTTCTACAGGAAATGCTTCCTTCGCTTGATAAAAACAGTCAATGCAATGCAACTGCAGAAAGTTCGGCAAATACTGTACGGTTTAACAATGTGCTAACCCCCCTATGCCATTTATATCTTCTAGAAACAACCTGTAATGCACAATCGGAATGTGTTTATGACCAAAATTTGGATTATATAAACGAGACGGACCATTATTGCACGGACGATGCCAGAATAACAACGAACACGTGTTTTGGACGCTGTCAAAGGTCGGGGGACGGTTCTTGTCAAGTGGCAACGTATTGTCGTGCCAAAACCTGTGAAGATCAATTATTTGAAAATAACATTGAGAATTTGTGTTTGAATATGGCGGCACCTTGCAACAAGATGCCAACTTCAGACAACGGTGAAAAGATGACTTGGACAGATTTTTGTGCCGCCGCCATTGGCGCCATTCGCAGTGACGACCCGCAAATTAGTTCCATGGAAACATTTTACAGTTGTTTAATGTTCGCCAATTCTCAATCACCCGTCCTTCCAGAAGTAAATGTACCTGGTTCAGTGCAACAACACGGACAACTTGAAATATTTTCGGAACATGTCTTAATATCCGACCTCCGTCAATCGTTCATCAGTTCCAGGACTCCTGTTCCAGCTTCGTGCGAGGCGGACCCGGGCATTTCAGGAGAAAATTTAACACACTTTTGCAAAAATCACATCGATTCTGTCGCACCGAGTTGGTATAAGAATAGAGCGCCCATTGAGGACTGGTTTTTACCGTATTTGCTATTTTGCGATGGGAACCCTGTAGATGTGTTCTCGAAAGAATATCAAGCGAATGAGATCAAATTACTACTGGGCAAAATGGGACGGTCATGTGCAGTGGAATATAGAATTTCATCCGTAGATGCCGTTTCAGGGTTTGAGGACAGTTCAGAAACGCACGATTCGCTTGCATTCTCTGGAAAACCATTTACAATAAAATGTTTGAATGCACTCTCCGTGTCCAATGGCCGCCCGATTTTCAAAAAAGATGTGTACGAAATTGACTTTTCAAGCGACTGGTCCACGGTAGCAAGCGGTTGCGTGGTCGTTGAGAACGAATTGTTTCAACGATGGGGAGGCTCCATCTGGACACCGACGAAGGTTCAAGACACATTCAAAAAATCTTGTCAACAAGCTAGTCAAGCGATGTGGATTCCAAAACAATTTCCAAAACCGACTCTTGAAGACATGAACATTTGTGGTGCGCGGGACAAAGTCAAAGACTGTCCAGAATGTTCCACCCATCAAGTCAAATGTGAAACGCCTGTACAATTCAGATGTATCTCTAGGAATCCTTGTCGAAAAAACGCACAATGTCTAAAAAATACCGACCCACAACTAGATAATGATCGCATCAGCCGAGACTATTATTGCGATACAAGAAAGGTTGTGAAAATATCCGATATTACGTTGAAAGGAAAAACATATGCAGCCACCGCCGGACTCAATCGTCTTATCTTTTTAGATACCAAAGACACGATCTCACCCACTGGTCAACTCGTGATTGGCAAGCTCGAAGCAAATTATCACCAGAGAGGCTCACCAAAAGATGGCGTCCGCGCAATTCGCGTTGACGAAGACGTCATTTCCTCGATTGTTGGCCCGGCATCGTCTGTTAGCGTGCCATATATTTCGAATCTACAGAACTGTGACGACAATATCAATTGGTTAGCGTATTGTCATTTGCCCGGCGTACAATTGGGACGGACGCTGAGAACGTCCCCGCCGTTTGGCCTAAAGGGCCGTCATGACTTTGTCTGGAAAGGAGACGCGCCACTTTTGAAAGAAAATTCTTTACTGATTCGGAGGGCAGAATTGACGGCCACGGATGCGCCCATCCATTCGCTGCAGATTAAAGTCGCCTCTGGCGAATGGATGAAGACCCAAACGACGTTTACAAATGGCACTGAACTCGTAGCATATCACAGGAAAGATTTCGAGATCAAAGGCCCTCTGTCTAAAGTAGCGGTTTCGGGAATGCACGACCCGATTATCGTGTCAAGCGTCCTTGTAGGCGTCTCGGGGGCGCAAGTAGAGAGTGTCCTTTCCTTTGAAGACGCCATAGAGAGTGCTTCCGGGGAGCGTGAATTTTATTTTGGCAGTGAATTCGTTCATTCAAGAGACGGGGACAAACGTTCTAATTTTACAGACTGGTCTTTTGATGTGGATGGGCATCTTTCTGTCAAAAGGGAAGTTGGTTCGAATTTAAATGATGGGTCCGCCGCGAGCACAAATAATATAAAGTCTCCGCCTCTGGTCAAAGGTGTTCGTTGGCCTTTGGGTTCGTTACAGTCCACAAAATTACGCATATCTGGCTGGGCGCAGTTGACAGACACTGAGGAACAACTCGCGAACATGCAGCTTTTATCTGCAGATTACGTTCCCATTGTCGAAGTCAGCGTATATCAAACGTCGTCATTACCGGACGACCCAACAATGAAACGTGTATTAGTGAATGGCAACGTTAGTCTGTGTGAAGTGCCGACGTACAAATGGTGGTACTGGGAGATTGACGCTTCTGAAAGTTCACATAAATCTCGAACTGAAAATGGGCGCACTGTCATTGATCATACGTTTGATGTGTCGGTGAAAGTGAATGGAATATTATGCAAAGACATTGAAAAAAAGACAGTGACGTCTTTGGTTGTTGAAAGAGAACATCATCGAAGGCTTACTGTACCGTTCCGCACTATAGGCGACAGAACGTTTGAAGAATGCCGAACAGAGTGCCATGCCCAGGAGAAATGTCAACAATGGTCTCATACACGTCGCGACTCGCACTGTTATTTGTATTCAAAACAATGTCACGAGGACGAACAATGCATATTTGGTACACATACATTACGTTCTTTCAGTCCTAAGAAACTGGGATTTTTTGACATCTGGACACAATCGACGAATTCCATAACGTCTTGGACACGTTTGCGTGCCGAACCGCTGATCGATTCGCCTGTCCTCAAACCATTGGGGTGTCAAAAGGTCGAGTATTCAAAGATTGATCCTCGTTGGTCTGAAGAATTTAACAATAGCAATGTGCCATGGACCCCTGACGCGACTGCGATTTGCAACGGACTGTTGGAAAACTGGCAACTTATGCCAGGAATGGTGAGCGGCATATGTGGAGGGCAACACAATTGCAACATTCCCAAAAACAATTTGGACCAATGTTCGCGCAATATTGAGTTCGCAGAACCCGAAATAACAGAGGAGGATTGCCATCCTCTTCGCGGCTTAAACTGGACAGCTTACTGTCATTACAAGCAGTCTTTTGTGGCCGATGCCGGTGGGAATATACCGTTTTTGCCCGCTGTCTCCGGTTCAATGAAGGATATTTGCGTGTCTTCGAACGAGTATCGTCGCAAAGCGGATCATATTTGTACAGTTCCTTCAGAGTGGTATCTAAATTGTTTTGAACATGGGAACATGTACAAAGATTTTTGTTCTACCGAGTGTTTAGACCATATCGAGGAACTTGTGGCAGGGAGCGCCTCAAAGGACGGACTCTGTAAAACGCGAGAAACGCTGTTAGATATAACGACTCTTAAGGACGGGATAACGCCTTCTGCAGTTTCCAGCAACTGCTCAGGCTGTAACATTGAGGGAATTGTCATTACGGATTTTTGTCTTACACAGAATATGTATCACAGCGTAGATGGAACACTAAAGATACCCGATCTCGCACATTCAGAGTGTCATGAACTGGACGGATGCATAGACTTATTGACTAAAACTATGAAAGTGCGGACACTCCGCAATTGGTGTTCCGATCTTTCTCAGGGAACTGTACAAGGAGTTTGTTCACAAACGACCTGCGAATGCGATAATCAAGAGCATCCTGGCGTTGCCGGCGAATTTTGCGAGCTAACTTGCCCGACTGGATTTTCAGAGGGGCAAGAACTTGCATGTTCCGGACGTAATGGGCGATGTTTTGCAAAGGATCCTGCCGAAAGACAAACAGACGAAGAGACTCAGAAAGCGGAGGGCGCTGTCCGTAACAAATCCGACTGGCCCAATGGGGCGGCAACGCCAGTATGGGAAATAGGACCGTCGCCCACCATGTCTGGGATCTGTCAATGCGCATTAGGTTCCGGCCTAGCGTGTTCAATACCATGTGACGGGTGTAATACAGGGTCTTATGGACCGGTAATGGCTTCTCAATATGGTATCTGTGACTCTTATGATGGCATTTGTCGTTCTTTGCCCGCTTTTATGCGTTACAATATGGATTTTAAGACGGAGACGGGCAGAACAGTTCCAAAATATTCGACTGCATTTAAGGGTCATGTATGGGAATACCCGGAAGATTTTTTGTACGAATCGGATCTGACCATTTTCGAAGCCGCAAAGAACTATACGCTCGCTGACCAACAACTTCGTTCTGGGATTGAATATTTATCAGACAATATCCCAGCCTCCCAAAAAAACGCAATTTTCAACATGATACGCGTATGGAACACGTTGTGTGTTCCAAAGACATACGTCATCGAAGGGGCCGTCCAAATACAATATCTGGACAATTCGGAAAATGTTACCTTCCGGGGACTACGCGTCCACGACGATGAAAAGATTCTATTGTTAAACACATTCGCTTTAAAACCACACAATCCATGTCGCAAAATTAAAATAACAGAACACATGTTTTTGTGTTTTGAAAATGGACAATTACACGCGTACGACACAAATAAGCGTTCTAGAAATAAAGAAGGAGGTGGTAGATTGCTCGTATTTAGAGACGGCGCAGGACCGACGGCATACAACGGCATGTCTTTTGCTGCTTACGGCAATTCTACTGTATATGCATATGGGGGCGTGCGTGATTACGACTTGAAATTTAAAGAAACATTTAGAGACGTGTACCGAATCAACATCCAAAGAGAGCCCTGGGACCCAACCGACATCGTCGTGGTCAAATGGGACAAATTGACGACAACGGGAGTCGCGCCACCCAGACAAGAGAACATGCCGATGTTGGCTTATTTCGACCAGATCTTTTTGGCGGCCAATGACGGCATGTACATATTATCATTAAACAGTCGCGGACACGAATGGACATTTGTATCGCATACTCAAGAAATAGAGAGTTTTCCGATATATATGCATGGAAACGCGCAGAAAGAACTGGTGATTCATTATGAAAACAATCAGACGATGGTTCAATTCTTTTCGGGCGATCTCAAGAAATGGAATTATACATTGGATTATAACGGAGTTGTACCGAATTACGAACGGGTTGGTGCACAGGAAGAGGAAAATATCCAATGTCATATGAATATTTCGAATTTTTCCATCGCTGTGGGTGGTAATACGATTGCCACTTTTAACCATTTGCTCAAAGACGTTACTCTTTATCTAGAAGAGTGGGCGCTAATGAACACGTCAAGGGACTCTGGCATCCACAGACGCGTTTTGAATTCGATTTATTGGCGCTATTCTGACGGAATGACAAGTGATTTGACCGAACTAGAAACGACTTCCGCGGTAGAATTGGTGACGCGCGTATACATGCACCAAGCTAGATGGTCCGTTTCAAATACCATTAATACGATGCTCGGTCTGAACTCACTCGTTACAACTCCATTGATCAATCACATCGAGCTGACCGGACAGTCCATTCCTTTTACGGGGCCGATTCGTTCTTTACCAGCACAATTTTTCGAGCAGATTCCAGTGGTCACTTCGGCGGCATTTGGTGTTGCAATTGAAGGGCAAATAGGTTCCAGACAAATGGTCATTATTGCAAACTATAACTCTGCAGACTCCCTCTCAAAAAATTTGAACCAGGAAATTATATTGGACACTGACGCGCTCCAAGTGAGCGCCATATGGGGTCCTGAAAAGTTAGAAGTCACATTAAAACAACGAGATGGCCCAGGCTTAATGCAATGGACCGCCACAAAGTACTTTCGGACCTGGTATATGATCATTAAATTGGAAGAATGGTCCTTTAATGATTCGCCGGGACCATCGGTGAATGGGAGAAGACTTGCAAACGAAAATTACATAGAACTCTACGCGATGACGACGTCCCCGGCGAACACTTACCAAATGGATCGTAAAACTGCAAATTTTCTACAATATTCCGGTTCGCATTGTTCGTTATCTTCTGATGAACAATGTCCAGGCATGCTGCCGTTTTTGAATTTACCATGTTCGGGCCGCGGGCGCTGTGGCATCAGCTGCCAATGCACGTGTGAGGTAGCCAAATCCGTACTTCAAACGGATCCGGATGCGTTAACCAAACTAGACCCGTTTAAGTCGCCCTTTCGTGGTTATGGGTGCGAACACCAGTGTCCAGGATATGACGGGTATAATTTATCTTCTATTTGCTCTGGACATCCAGAGCAATGCCAGCCCGATGGCACGTGCGCTTGTCCACAAGGGAAAACCGGCCCTGCATGTCAATTTAACTGTCCGAAAAACGAAAATGGAGAAATATGCAGCACGCATGGAGGGTGTGGCACCAAAGCGCTTGATTTAAGGTCATTTGAGTTTCAAAACGAACATAATTTAGACACGATCGTGTCTATGAACATGAAACAATTTTCGGACGCTTTTGAACAATTTTATGGACGTTGTTTTGAAAAGAATTTTATCGAACAAAAGGCGCAATGGTCCCCAGCAGCAGCAGAAAATGTGCACGACGAGGGAAATGTGCGCGACGAGGGCGAGAAATCGCCGGGACCGGCAGCAGCGATCCAAAAGTGCCAAACGATAAACGCAAAACTCAAATTAGACTTTACAAACGAAACCCTCCGGTTTTATCCAGAGGGCCGGTGCTTGGGAATTCGCGAAAAAGAATGGCAATACGTTCCTGTTGTTTTGGTGGTGCCCACGCCCACTATCTCCCCCGGTGGCCCAGTTCTCGAATTATTTGTTTGTGCATTGTCGGAATGTTCCATGGACATTGATATAAAAGACGACCATTCTGTGAATGGAGTCCAAACTACACTCGTTGGCGGGGCATCGTTTGTTATTATTCTAGATTATGTTCATGGACATTCTACAGGCACCAAAACTTTGAACGTAAATGGTCACATCATTCACATTGACATTGATTGGACCAGAACGAATGCCAAACTAACCATTCGCAATAATAAAGATTTTGACGACTTTATAATTTTAAACCGCGCCGGACATTTCATAAGAATAGAATTAACCATTGAAAACGCCGAATTGACTTATAACTTTTATCGATCCATGGTGCCAGCGGGCACGAAGGGCAGTACAGTTTGGATCGCACCATCATACACGAACAAATACACAGAGATAAAAGAAGATATGTCAGGTTACGTATATTTAACTAGATCAGAGGACACGCCCGACGAACCCAAACTATTGACAACACGCCACATGGCAGAAAATGAATGTGACCAACAGGAAGAATGTCTAGGTGTTATCGAATGGAAAACATTCAAAACATTCGAAGACATTACTAAAGAACCTATTTTATATTCTCTATACGCAAAAATAGAAGAAACGGACTCCAGTCGTGTCTCGGGCCCGCTCGAGCTTGAAGGGACTTACTTTAAAAAGATGTCTTTAGTATATCAAGGAAAGGAGTCAATGGCGCGCGAATGCGATGTCGTCAGGCCAGGTCAGTCTAGATATACAATGGTAACATTCACACGTCATTTTAACATACCCATAAAAAATATAGACATAACAGCAGCAAAAGACGAAACCACCAAGGCGGTTATCATTGGAGATGGTTATTGGTCAAAGTGTTGGAAAAAGAAGGCCGCCACTACAAAATCAGAATGTTATGGGAAGGCCAAAGAGGAAAACACATATGGCTTTGCATGGTCGGAGGAGAAGCACATATGCTTGGTCTATACGGGTATTACAGACCCCGCAAATATTCAATTAAACAGATACACAAGTGAATCGCGCCGATCTTTATTAAATCCATGCCAAGACCAAAAACATGTGAAATGGTTCCCAGATAAGGAGGAGGTATAACAATCGGCATAATTAACGCTTATATTTTTTATATATTTGAAAAAGAAATGTATTTAAGCATATTGTATATAGATGATAATGTTTATATTTATATTATTTTTAATGTTCACGGAAACGAGTTGTGATATCTGCCCCACGGGTAAGTACTCTACTGGAAACGGTCAGTGTTTAGAATGTTCATCTGGACAGTATACAAATACAACGGGGGCCCAAACGTGTGCCGCCTGCACACAGGGCCAGTACCAACCCGAAACAGCCGGAACAAACTGTTCACTGTGTCCAATTGGATGGTTTAGCGACGACCCGGTTGCTCCGGATAATTCACAACTTATATCTCCCAACATTCGATGTAATCCATGTCCAATGGGCCAGTATCAACCCCAAATGGGCCAATCGGATTGTGACACATGTCCAGTGTTCCATACAACCAACACTTATGGCTCTTCGGCGAAGTCGAATTGTACAGAATGTGGGTTCGGCGATTCGGTGACACAGGGTGTGTGTCACCATTGTTCTGCCGGCCAATATGAATATAAACATAAATGCATAAATTGTACAGCCGGTCGATATGGATCACAATGCAAAGAATGTCCCAAAGGCTTCAGTTCGGGAATCGGTGTGGCAGCGTGTCAAGAATGTTCTACTGGAAGATACTCAGACATCGAAGGACTGGCCTCGCCGTGTAAAGAATGTTCTGGCGACCATAGTCCTTTTTCGTGTTCTGTATGTCCGGCCGGCCAACATAAAATAAATGGCAAATCCCAATGCCAAGAATGTCCTGCCGGCAAGTGGTCTTTGTCTGGAGAGCAAGGCGCGTGCCAAGAATGTCTTGCCGGACAATACCAAGACCAACCTGGGAAAACGTCTTGCAAAGAATGTCCAGAAGGTTGGTCTCAATCGCAGGTCCTGTCTCAAGCGCAGGTCCTTATAAACATATGTACAGAATGCTCGGCGGGATATTCTCAAAGTGAACGCGGCCAAGATAATTGCCAAACATGTCCGATTGGCTATTATGCAACGGACATGGGTAACACTGATTGTTTGGCGTGTCAGGAGGGCCATACCACCCGTATGGTGGGCGCCACAACAAACAATCAGTGTTACCCATGTCCGCCAGGATATTTTCAACCAACTGGAAAGGGAACCTGCAACACTTGTCAAGAAGGTCAATTTCAAGATCAATCTGGAAAAACTATGTGTAAAGGATGTGGACCAAACGAATTGTCGTCAAGTGGATCTGACACTGCAGACGACTGCTTTTCAACAAAGGGACTTCGGACATACGTATTTGGTATGCGGCCAGATTCAAAACCCCCGCAAAAGTATACGAAGAAATGCGAAATACGGCCAAATATGGTTATGTTATGTCCAACGTGCGCTTGTGACGACGATTCGCGCAATGGATTTTGGGATGGTCCAATTTGCAACGAATGTCGCCGGGGGTTCGCTACGACTTCTTGTACCACAAAATGTCCGGCTTATGACGGTATACACGACTCAACAATGTGTAATGGGAACGGCGACTGTTGGTACGGCAAAAATGGAAATGGCCTTTGCTATTGTGGCGGAAAATCAAACATCGACCCGACAGTCAATAACGCAGTGGTGGACGTACGATTTTGCCCAAAGGGACAAATATGTTCCGGATATGGCATCCATAAACAAGAAAAGACACGCTTTTTACCTGTATATTATATCATGAAATACAGACAATATTCTGTTTTCGTACTTCAATTAGATAAAATGACTCCTGGTCGCGGACACATGTGGTTCAAACGCTTTCCGCCCGGCGAAGCGTACAAAAATACATGTTCTACGTGTATTTCAGGATACGATAACGAAGATTCGGTCATGACTGAGGTTGGATATTGGGACAAGGACGAGTCATACAAAATTTTCTTACCTAAAATTCAGGTTAAAAACGGGTTCAATGGTGAAAACTGCCAATACGAATGTGCCTTGTGCTTGGGCTTAAAAGGGAACTGTAACAATGTCCCACACCCATATCTGAGTTCTTATGCCCTCAGAAGCAATTCCAATGTAAAGGTCTTGATCCCAGAGACCATTTGCAAATGTGGTCAAGGACGAGACCCTGAAAACATGTGCTGTCCATATGGATTTCAACCATATATTTACTTCGGAAAACGACCAACGGACGCAGGTAAAGAGGAATTTACACATCTACCATTCATCACAGATATAAAAAAATTCCACACAAGTGATTATTGGACGGATATGGACCTATGGCTACAAAACGAACCATCATACCCGACGCCGTATTATGAACCAGCGGACGGTAAAATAAACGTATCTAGCGGCTCCAGCATCTCATCGGCTGCTTTTAAAACTACTGGCCCTTATAATCATCATATTTTCTACGGGACCGAAAAACAAATGTGCATGGCTTGTCCTGGCCTATTCGGAAAGGGTGTCACGGATGGTACAAATCCCATTGAAACACACGAATCCGCCCAACGAATATGGTGGAACCGCCGTGACGCGGGTCCGCGCAAATGCAACAGTATAGGAGTCTGTGACTTTTACACAAATAAGACGGTCAATTTTTTCGGAGAATTGGGTCGGGACAGATTGACCAGCCCCACAGACTCAGTTAACGCGACCAAAGACAGGTTTGATACCTGTTTTACGTACACCAAAGACGACGTACAAACTTTTGGACTATTTGTCACTCAAGAATATACAAATGGCGAAGACCCATTCTTAGGAGGATTATGTCCATTTGGACACTTTTGCACCGAATTTAATAGCATTGGTTACAAAGAGGCCTGTCCGCCAGGATATTACCAACCAGAACAAAGTCAAACACGGACCGAACCGAGTTCCATGTGCAGCAATACCACGGCCGTCAACACCCCCGGGTGCACACGAAACCGCGGCAAGCTTTCCAACACCGATTACGTTGATAACATATGTAAAAGATGTCCAAGAAACAGTTATGCGTCAAGAGGCGCTCGGGAATGTACAGAATGCCCGTCAGGAAAAGTCAAAAAAGTTTCAGGGGCATTAGTACGGCCCAGAAGCCTCGACACATTCCGCATCGAAAATATACCAACATGGTCGCGTTTTAAAGGTGATATACCATGGTATTATATACCAGATGAACTGGGACGAGAAGAGACAGATTGCGCAACAGTACCGCGAGGAATTATACACGTGCCATCCATGAACAAACTCATGACCTACAAAAATCCGGCTTTCCTTCCAGTATTGCCATGCCCTTTCGCATTCACTTCCGAACCAGGTACATTCACATTTCAACGAGAAGATGACAACCTAGAAAAGATCGTCAACATGATCACGCCCGGAATACCCGCCATCGTGGCGCCTTACGCAATTATGAAAAACGACGACCAAGACCGCGATTTCACAACATTTATACGGAGATATTGCAGAAAATGCCCAGAAGACTCTGTGACAGGCCCTGCTTTTTCAATGTGCACAACATGTCGCGCCAATAGAGCGAAAACTTATTTAAAAGAGGCCATACAAAAAATGATTGATGGTGATGGCACACAATTGAACAACGTACTCCTCACCCAGACAACATTTTCAGGCGAGACCTCTAACTGCATTGTGAGAGAAGGGGAAACTTTAAAATTCACAGACGTCTCCATGACGGGGCCCGCATCATTATCAGAATGCATTCTCAAATGTTCTACTGATGTTGAGTTACAATACGTTAGAATAGACTTCGAAAACAATAAATGTCAATGCGCGTTCCAGGCCGCCGGCCAATGTACGAACGGGTCGCCAGGCACTTATAAGTTTGAATACTATTCCATAGAGAATCACGACTGGAACCAATCACTGCCATTGTGTGTGGCATGCCAACCAGGGCAGTTTAGGCCCGATATAGTCGCCATGGACCAAGCTCCAGGTTGTCGGAAATGCGATGCCGGCGATTATCAAGATGATTCTGGACAAACGCGGTGTAAACAATGTGCGGTCGGTCGATATAGCGCTTTGGCCGCAATACAATGTATAGATTGTCCATACGGTTACGTACAACCGCAAGCTGGCCAATCCACATGTGAAGAATGTGCAAAAGGCAAGTATGACAACACGTCAACGTCCCCGGACATATGTTATACGTGTCCAGACGGTCAATATCAGCCCAAAGCTGGACAAACAGTCTGTCTTGACTGTCCTGCCGGCTTCTATAGTGATGGACGCAAGGATTCTGAGATTGTCTCCGCCATTGAGAAATGTAAGCGGTGTCCAGACGGTCAACATCAACTCAAAAAAGGCCAACGTCGTTGTTTTGGATGTCTAGCAGGATATCAACTGGACGGGCTGAAATGCATTTGTCCAAAAGGACACGGTCCTGGAACTGACGTGGTGGGCTGCTGGCCGTGTCCCCAAAATACTTATGCGGATGAGGTGGGCAAAGGATGCGCGTCCAAGCACGGATGTACGACCGGGTCGCCCGGTACTACTTTTGACTACTACTTTTACAGAAACAATGTTGGCGTGGGAGTGCGCCTGTACGTCGGCACAGAGCTGGAGCTGGTCGCCGATACCTCTAACTGCGTTAAATTATATACTGAAATATTAAAATTCACAGACATCACGGCGGATGACGGTCGTGACTGCTATAAAAAATGTTCTTCTGGTTTCAAATATAGTAGATACAGCACCGGAAAAAAAAAATGCCAATGCGCGTCCTCGTGTGACGGCCAATGTAAAAATTGTCCCATTGGCAAATATACTCAACAAACAGGACTCACCGCCTTGAAGGACTGCGCGCCATGCCCGATAGATACTTATGCGGATCAGGTGGGCAAAGGATGTAAAGGTTGTCCCATTGGCAAATATACTGATCACTTTGATTTTGATGGCGCGCAACAAACAGGACTCACCTCCTTGAAGGACTGCTGGCCATGTCCAATAAATACTTATGCGGATCAGGTGGGCAAAGGATGTAAAGGTTGTCCCATTGGCAAATATACTGATCACTTTGATTCGCATGGCGCGCAACAAACAGGACAGACCTCCTGCGGGCCATGTCCAATAAATACTTATGCGGATCAGGTGGGCAAAGGATGTAAAGGTTGTCCCATTGGCAAATATACTGATCACTTTGATTTGCATGGCGCGCAACAAACAGGACAGACCTCCTGCGGGCTATGTCCAATAAATACTTATGCGGATCAGGTGGGCAAAGGATGTAAAAGTTGTCCCCCTGGCGAACATACTCAAAAAACAGGACTCACCTCGAATGAATGTGAGTGCGATAAAAAGTGCGGGGACACCTGTTGTGAATAAATACTTATGCGGATGAGGTGGGCAAAGGATGTAAAAGTTGTCCCCCTGGCGAACATACTCAAAAAACAGGACTCACCTCGAATGAATGTGAGTGCGATAAAAAGTGCGGGGACACCTGTTGTGCGTTATAACATATTTTTTTAAAAAAAAATTATAGGTCAATATATTTTCTTTTTTTACTTTCTACAAAATGAACTCGTTCTTCTTCGTGCTGTGCCCAGTTCTGAATGCGCGCATCTTTTTTATCCGCTTCATAACTTTCATGCCATTGAAATGTTTCGGTGTTGCGCTCCATCCACACAACTCGGTCTCCATCCATGACTAAATCGATCATTCGTGGCCGTTCTCCCCGAGCCATGTATTGACATCCGCACGCGTTGCACAGAGACGACGTTCCACAAGGGCCAGGGCGCCAAGTGCAGGACAAATGAGCGCCACACCTGGTACAGGGTAATTTTTTGCGCGACATGCAACTATTTGACTTCATCTCCCTGTAATAAGATTGAATGATCATGCCAACAATTTCATCCAGCTGCATCTTTGTTGTCAATGTACTTATCAATGGCCAAATAAAAAACACCTATTCTTAACGCATTTTTAAAATATGTTGTCGTCTCCATAATATGTAGTCATCTCCATAATATTTTGTTTTTAAAATATTTTGTTTGTAAAATATTTTGTTTTTCTTTCTTTTGTTTAAAATATTTTGTTTTTTAAAATATTTTGTTTTTGGGCAGAACAGTTTTAAAATGTTTAGTCATCTCCATTAAAATATTTAGTCAATATCGTCAACCTAGAATATATTGATCATATATTATTTTTTATTGTAGGTGGAAATGGATCACCAGAACAACATGAGAAGCATCGCGGGCCAAAATGGAACCTTTCTAAATGAGATGGAAGCACCGGATCTAAATGAGATCGAAGCACCAGGTATTTATCAGAAATATACCAATGCGTGGTACAAGAATGTTTGGATCCTGAAACATGGAACGATCCCCAAACGCAACACTGCGGACGGACATCTTCAGCCCGTTCTCCAAATCGTAAACGAAGATATACGGTCTGGAAAGAACTATACTGGCGCAACGGCGTTCAAGGAGCATGTAGACAACTCGATTGCGGCAATCGACCCAGATGCAGACAATAGTATCCACCTGTTTTCAGATCCAAAATATTCGAATTTATTGGAACATCTCCCGTCGCTCAATATCCCCGGTACGTGGATGTTTTACGATAAAATGTCTGGTGTAGCCAAAGGCGACTACGAATATCTGGTCAATGCGGGTGCGATTGGCCGTACTGGGCGAAGCAAAAGCTCGATTGGAATGTACTCGCTCGGTATTAAAGATTTCTACGAATCGTTTTTCTACATGACTGTGACGCTTACACGTCACAAAGATAATGACGGCGGGTTCACGACAATTATTCGTTCGAATGTCCGACAACGGGCTTCAAGTCGAATGCGTTACCATGTGGATGGGCATGCATTTGCCGAAGACGATGCTCTTGAAGCCTTTCGCCAAACACTCATTGATCATACGCCATTAAAAGAGTCAGATCTATCTACAATTATGAATTGCGTTTATCCAGATGGAAAGACGGGAACTCTGTGTCTTGCGTTTGGAATGGAACCAAATCATCGTTGGGAACCCCATTCCATGGGGAATTATTATGCGAATTCGTTTTACAAAGAGCCGTGTTCAAACTTTAAAATGTTTATCAATGAAACTGAGATTCCGATCGAATACAAAGAGCCCTTGGGGAGAACTATTTTCAGCCAAACGTGCAGCGCATTTCGTACCAATGGACTCACGCCAACGGGCGAAAATGGCAAATGTTCGAGGGTTTCGAAAGAAATTACACACAACGGAAAGCCTTTCGTCTTCAAAATGGAGCTCAAGCAATACGACCACCCACAATATGAGACATCCAAAGACAAAGAAAAAGAAAAACAGATCTCAGTCCGAATTGTGGTCAAAGGACTCCATGTGATAGATGTGCCGATCCAAAACTTTTACGACAAAACAACACACGCCAATATCAATATTAAATTTCTAGTCAACGCTTTGAAGAAAAAAGCATTGGGAACAGATTACTTTGATAAAGCAAAAGAATGCACGCAAATGGCTCCAAGTGGTACCAAGGTCATATGTTCACAAGCAAGACGTGCATATGCAAAATTTGGATTGTATGAAAGAATGATTTTTTTTATCGACAATCCAGAATTGCTTATGCTGAACAAGCTCGATGTAAACGTTTCTAAATACAGGGAGCTTTGGTTTTCCATTCTGAACACTGGATTTTATTACGCATGGCCCGAATTGAACGCATTATCTCATCAACTTGCCGATAAGTCGCATGCTTTTGCATATCTATGGCGTCATGAAAAGTCGGACGGAACAAAGATGATGAAAGCCGGCGAATTTCGAGGATTGTCTTCTGAAGCCAGTAGCCCATGGTCTTCAAAGAAAGAAACGGTAATAACCGACCGTCTTCCGCCAATTGATTTTCTTCCGCCAATAACCGACGAGCTTTCGCCAATTGATTTTCCACAGCAAGCAGCGGACCAAACTCCCGAACAAACTCCCGAAACTAGCTCTTCTTCTTCTGGATCCGATTCTGATATTCAAATGTCAACCGATTCGATCCGAAGTTCCAAAAGAGTGCGCGTGCCGGTTCAAAGAGATACTGGTGAAGAATTTCGCCGCCGCCCGCCCAAAAAAAGAAAGAAATCGCCCGGCGACAATCGAAATCATTTCAGAAAAAGTCAAAAAGACAAGGCATGGGACCAACAAGGCGGAATATGCAACAATCCACATTGTCGAGTGAAATTATCACGACGGGCGGCACACGTTGACCATAAAGATGGCAATGCGTCCAACAATTCGGATGAAAACTGCCATCACTTGTGCATACCATGTCATGCTGTCAAGTCGCGCGTGGAGACTTGGTGCACTACACACCAGGAAGTTTTTGAATATAGCCGTGTCGCGGCGGATTCCGTTTGGCGTTCTAGACATGTCAGCGATATCACAATGCTCATGACGAGCCAGCCGGTTTTGACGGAAGAACAAAAAAATACGCGAAAACATCTCATCGTACAGTGGTTACAATCACTTAATTAAAATAAAAAAAGACTATATATTATCTCTTAATCTTTGTTAAATGTCCACAGAATCTCCTTGTCAATGTTGTCCAGGCCGACTTGAATGTCAAACCTCTGGCGGCACGGCTCCAAATTCCAAAAGACGGCGCTTGGGCAATTCCCCCATATCTTTGGCGGGTACTTCGCGCCGAAGACCCGCAAGAGTATCCTACAGGCCTCTAATTGTGGGGGCGTACGAATACTACCAGAAGGAAATGATTAATAGTCTTGTAACCCTAAAACCGAAAACACATTACGAATCCGTCACGAATCAAGTCAAAACAAAACAGAAAAACTACGGAGACATCCGTTTGTCCAAAATTAGACACTTTCTGGACCATGTAAAGGGCTACGATCGCTCAGAAATGCAAAAACAGTTCCATGAGTCATTTCTCCAGGCGGTGGCTCTTCATTTGTATAAGGATGATCCTGAGGTCGATATGGACAAGATAAAATCAATGAATGAATGGCCCAATTTAAAGCAGCAATGTTTATGTCTTACGCCCAGACGTTTCGGAAAAACAACAGCTGTAGCCATGTTCGTAGCGGCCTACTTTTTATCCGTTGAAAAAGCACAGTTATGCATTTTCTCTACGGGTCGGCGCGCCTCGGATGCTATGCTTGCCAAGATCCATGAATTTGTCAAATTGATTGATGAAGATTTGGGTACCAATCACGATGCATCTTGTAAGAAGAAAGGTGAATTCTTGTATTACTACGGAGAAGGCGCCAATGATGTCCGAAAAGTGGCGTCGTATCCCTCTGGTTCCGATAAATTAAGAGGGGTCGGTGGAGATCTTATTCTGTTGGAAGAAGCAGCGTTTATGCCGATCAAGATGTTCCACGAAGTAATAGTTCCGTTACTTGAGCTCGAGACGACAGCCCTCATTTGTATCTCAACGCCACAGGATTCCAGCAATTTCTATTCGATGATGTTTGAGATGGTCGATCAAGGAGGAGAGAAGCTCTTTAATCAGATTCAGATATCAATGGTGTGCGAGGATTGTAAATTAACGCCCCATCCTGAGAACTGCACACACATGAAGCATCTTTTGCCAAAATGGAAATCGGGCGGGAAACAAGACATGGTGCGACAGATTTATGGCGATAACACAGAGGATATGCTTCGAGAGTCTATGGGTGTGACTACAAACGATTCTGCAGCCATTTTCCAAGATTCTTGGCTCAAAGTCTTTGGAGACCGTTCGCCATATACTCCAAGGAATACACCATCGTTCGTCTTTTGTGCATGCGATCCAAATGGTGGCGGTTCGTCTCAGATGGCGATCGTCTCTTTGTATCAAGATCAGAATAATTTCGCAGTGTGTGGTGCCGAATCACATGCCGTCAAGGGACACGGTGAAATTAGAACACTGTTGGAAGCTCACGTACGCACGCTAAGGTCCACATTCCCGTCTTCCTTTATTATATTTGTACCCGAATCAAATTTGGGCCATGAAGCATCTCACATGGCACATATGTTGCGGAAAGTACCGAAATGTCGTTCTCTGATGGAAAAGGGGGAACCCGGCGTCTTAACCACTCACCGCCGTAAGGAATTATACTCAAATACTGCCATTGAAAGATTTGCCGGAGAATCGATTTGGTATGCTTCCAAATTTGTATGTGCAAATCCCTTTGGTGATGCGAATAAACGCGAAGCTCGGGTTAAACGAATGTTCCGAAAACAATTGAGTATTTTTAGCAAGATCGTTGTGCCCAGAGGCAAAGAATACAATATCCCAAAGGTGATTTACTCTGGCAAAGAGCAAGGCAATGATGATCTTGTCATGACATTTCTGATTGGTCTCTATTGGTCCATCAAATTCATGACTGGCGCTACCAGTCCAAGTATTCAAGAAGTTAGACAAAATATTATTCACTAAAAAATTTAAAATATTTTGTTTTAAAATATTTTATCTATAAGCCTATTTTTCTACTCACATAATATTGGTGTTCTATATTTTATTATGTGTCTATCGACATTGGTATTGAACTCGTCGGGCAAATGTACACCTTTTCCATTTTAATAATTTGCCACTTTTGGATGCTTGCCGACACGGATTTAACATATTTAGGGCGGCATTAATACAAAAAAAAATGATCAGATTGTCTGAGAAAAAGCCATTGTTATGTTCTACTATTATTTTTGATGTTGCTCTACTTTTAATTTTCCCAACGTTTCTATGGTTATCTTGGCCAGTTGTAGCGCCCGTTTCCGTTTTCATCTTTCTGATTGTTTGTCATTTGGCCATCGCCATCTGTCGTTATGGATACCACCGAGAAATACTTTGGCCAGTATGGGCGGACGTATTGGCAGTTCTGAGCGGTATTGTTCTTATCGTTTCGGCGTTTATACGGCCGTTACCACCCATTTACACGAGTATTGTTTTTGTGGTGTCTGGTATTGTATTGTGTTATGGTCACATTCGTAAGATATTCTGGCCGGGATTGCCCTACTATTTTTCGTGTTCATCAGGGCTTCCTGCTGCCGACAATACAGATGTAATGACCAACAAAAAGGGCGTGCCACGTTCCGCTAATATTCTGTTTTAATCAACTACGAGTCGTATTTATGACAATAGACCTGTGTTATGAATGCGAACGTTTGCAATAATGTGTCTCTGTATTTGTGCGTGACTGTTTTATATAATAATATTTCATCATATCCCAATATAGATTGATATACATTGGCATAATCATATAATTCGGTTGTTAATATGGATGAACATATGTTAGTTTGTTATGGTCTGTACAACTTTCAGACCACGTTTTGTCTCAGTTGATCTCAACAAAAATCGGATTACAACTTATATTTAAATCCTATCAGGCGCAACGGATTTGTATTATATCTACTATTCATTCGCAATAAATGTTCTTAATATGGATGAATACAGTAATTATTAGTTTGTTATGGTCTGTACAATTTTTAGACGCCATGCGGCCGGGACCTGTCACAATTTGGCTAAATATGGCAATGATTATTCAATGGTCATGCTTGTGCTATGTATTTTGTCAAAAATACTTTCCCCACAAACCAAAATCCAAACTCTTGGAACTATTGATACAAATATAATCATATTTTTTGGACGAAAAAATCAATATTCTTTCAACATCTGAAGACTTCACAACCCATCAAAAATCAATTAGTCATCATCCGAGTTTCCCGTCAAGGTCAATCATCCACCATCTGCCCTCTTTTTTCTTCGCCGTTTCGACTGACTTTCGACCATCTGCCCTCTTTTACATACGTGGAAGAGGGTAGATGGTATTCCAGCCGATAAATTTCGAGTCCGAGTTTTTTTCCCCGACTAAATATTTAGTCCAAATATTTAGTCCACACAGCGTAAACATTATTTAGTCTGCGTAAACTATCCTCCCCGAAAACAACATTCAAAATGTCCGCGAACTCCCAAAACATGTCCAACTGCTCCAAAACCGCTGACGAACAAACTGCCAGCGTTTCGAGTCATGGCATGTCCTCCTTCACGACAAACCAGAAAACGGGATTGGTTGAAATTGGTCAGGGAAATGGATCTTTGCCCATACCCTATTCTCCCGAATGGCAGGGTTGGCCAACCGAAGGTAACAACTTCAAACGCTGTGGCAAGTGTCAAACTCGGCAGAGAAATGGACGCGGGTTCACGTGCTGGGTTAGAGGGTGCGGATACGTGTTCGTAAAGACCATACAAAACAAGAAACCATACTATTGCAAGAAGAATCCTGCCCCTGACAACATCAAACAAATCAGGAAGGAATTGAGAAGAAAAATACACAACCAGAAGCGGAAACGAGCTCCAAAAACCTCGCAAAAGGCATCTACGTCCAAAAAGGCTCGCGTTGCAAGTGATATTGAGCCCTCGCCTCCCGTTGTGACCAGAGGCGATTCGCTCACGCCCACTGGCGAGATTGAGTCAGGGACCCCCTTCAACTACGATAACATCCCCCTAGATCTCTCATTGTTCGAAAACAACACTTCTTCGACGGACGAGGAGGATGCCAACCTTTTCGAGTACTTTTTGTCTGGAATTGGGAATTCTACGGACGTGTAGGTGTTTAAACACATGTATATAAATATTTAATTACACAGTTATATATTTACGCGTGGCTAATTTATTCTAAAAAAAAAAGAGTCCATGATGTCGCTATTGTTAATGGCTTCATCGATGGTACTTTCATCGAATTGAAAGGAATCAATGTCAAAGGAATCAATGTCGAACAACTCTGTTTTATCAAACGGCACGATTGCATCACCCTTTTCGGCATCACATTGTTTATGATAATCTTCGGCTGCCACATACGTGTGGCACATCAACACGAACGGTGACACGAAGAACCAATCACCTTTCAATTTACTTTTTTGACTAAAAGTGGCTCTGGAAAATTTCACTTCTGTACCGTCTTCAAACTGGACATGAACTCCGAGTGCAATGGGTTCGATATGTGTAACTATGCCGTAATATCTTTCACCTTCCATTTTGTAGTTGACGCAAACGTGTGCGCCTGGCGTTAAATCACGGGTATTGATATCAACGGGATGTGGCATCTCCGAAAATAACACATGATCATATGTCAATATTGATCTGTCTACGAACAACGTGGGAGACATTTGAATCGTAACAGTAACACACCCGGGCTTAATGCAACGAATAATAGCTGGTTTTAAGAGATTGTCAACAAGGATATTACACGCGTTGGATGGGTACAGGAGCGTATCGTTACCGGCCATCGTGCCCGCGAAATATAATACGTAATTTGTTTCAGCATTGGCTTTGGTGATGACGGTAGTGATGACGGTAGGCGTCTGTGTCGGCATGGTCGATATCGTCTGCATTGAGCGAGAATCGATGCTTGTTTGTGTTGGATGATTGACGCGGATTATAGAAGAAAACTCTGACTCTACTGCTTTTTCTATGCAAAAACAGAAAAAAATATGTAATTGATATGTCGAATTTCACCTGTTCCCTGCGGCAAAAAAAGAAAATTCGAAAATCAAAAATTTCTCAATTTATTCTCGGTTTCCTTATAACGTCATTTTTCTCAGGTCAATTTCTCAGGTCTCCGAACCATAAGTAAACGAGTATCGGCAATGCATATTTTTCACTTTCCAACCTCCTCCTAATCGCAAGTGGGTTGGCGTGCATGGCAAAAGGGGATTTAGACTGTGAAGATTGATTTTGTGAAGATTCATTTTTTGATGTTCTGGAAGTATGATACGAAAAGAGAATAGATAACAATAGTAATGTAAACGTGTACACTTGGTAGACTAAAATGAATCTTATCAATGGATATGAATAAAGGTGCGTCACGGTATCAGAAGACCCTGTGATACCAGTGACCCCTCTTATTATCTCATTTTTGGCCGATATTTTGTTGATTTCCAGAGTTAAAAATCACTAGTGTATGCATGTATGTATGTGTACTACTTGGAACGTACAATACCTGTACATACATACACATGTGTCTGTGTACACACACCTTTACCTTTTGGGGGTCCGAAGGTGGTCAACTGTTTAATCTGCATTTCTGTCATGTGACTGTATCGTTTGCTGTGTATTCGGGGGTCGGCGGCGGTGGTCTCAACTTAATCTGCATTTCTGTCATGCGACTGTAATCTTGCGTTGCATGCATACATACTAGCAATTGCTTTTTTTCATCGAATGCCGCTGCTTCCAGTCATCGCGCGTGGCATATTTCTCCACCCACCCATGCTCATTCCATTAGATTTGAATTAAGGATGAGTGATACAGGTAACGATGAATTGATGAATCCAAAAAAGATCCTCTTTTTTTTTCGTATATCGTACCGATTAAATAATGTCCCCAATTGCCTTGTTTCGCGTTTAAATATTTAGTCAAAAATAGAAAGATCAAGTCATATGTGTTTTCTAAATATTTACTCTTATATGAAACAAACATAAAGGTAACTATGTCTGAACGTACCAAGGCTGTTTCAAAACAATATCAAAAGAAGTCACATCTCCAACATATAAAGGACCGTCCTGACACGTATATCGGTTCTGTTCAGAAGCGTACGGAGCTTCAATGGGTAGTGATAAACCACAAGATGCGTTTGCGGGAGATAACGTATGTGCCAGGCCTGTTCAAGATCTTTGATGAAATTTTGGTCAATGCTGCCGATAATAAGCGCCGTGACGGATCTATGCGTGTGATTAAGGTGAATATTGGCGATGATTCTATAACAGTGGAAAATGATGGGGCTGGCATTCCTGTGGTGATGCACGCGCAGCAAAATATGTGGGTGCCTCAGATGGTGCTGGGAGAACTGTTGTCTGGAGACAATTATGACGATTCCTCTTCGAGAGTTGTGGGTGGCCGCAATGGCTACGGTGCCAAGTTGGCGAATGTATTTTCGACGACATTTTGTGTGGAAACGGTGGACTCCAAGGCCAATAAAAAGTACGCCCAGACCTGGCGTAATAATATGGGCGTCTGCGGCAAGCCTAAAATCACTAGCTGCAAGCGCAAAGATTATACTCGCATTACCTTCGCTCCCGACTTTGCAAAGTTTGGACTATCGAGCATGACCCCGGATATCAAAGCTCTTTTTGAGAAAAGAGTGTATGATATTGCCGGTACGACCCCTAAGGACGTCCGTGTCTATCTAAATGGTGAGAAGCTTCCCATAAGCAATTTCAAGCAATATTGCGCTCTGTATTTCGACGATTCCGAACGGGGACCGGTCTATGAACAGATCAATGATCGTTGGGAAGTGTGTGTGGCAATGGCCCCCGATCAGCAGCATCAGCACGTCTCTTTTTGTAATGGCATTTACACTTCGAAAGGAGGCGAGCATGTCCGGACAATCGTGGACGATATAGCCAAGCATATAGTGCCAAACAATGCCTTCAAAGAGTTGGACTTGAAGCCCTCACAGGTCAAGAACTCTACATTTGTATTTGTGAATGCATTGGTCGTCAATCCCAGCTTTGATTCTCAAACCAAGGACTTGCTTACGACGCGCTCGAAAGATTTCGGGCCTGCCAAGTTCAAGCCCTCGATTGGGAGCAAGTTTGCCAAGGCTATTGTTAAGAACAGTGGTATTGTAGAGGAAGTCCTCCACTTTGCGCGCGCCAAATCTCGTCGCAAATTGCAAAGACTTACTGGCGCTTCCAAGAAATCTAAATTGACAGGTATTCCAAAGCTAGATGATGCCAACTTTGCCGGTACGCGCCGGTCAAACGAATGCACTCTCATCCTTACGGAAGGTGATTCGGCTAAAACTCTGGCCATTGCGGGCCTCTCCGTCATTGGACGTGACAAATTCGGCGTATTTCCTTTGAAGGGTAAACTTTTGAATGTCCGAGATGCGAGCAATCAAACAGTGGGAAATAATGCCGAAGTGCAAAACATTATGAAGATCATGGGTCTGAATATTGGCCGTGTTTACTCGGATACTTCCTCGTTGCGTTATGGTCATATTATGATTATGACGGACCAGGATCATGATGGTTCGCACATTAAGGGGCTGATTATCAATTTCTTGCACTGTTACTGGCCATCTTTGCTCCAAGTGCCTAACTTTCTGCAAGTGTTTATCACCCCGATTGTCAAGTGTACGCGCGCCTCCGCCTGTCATACATTCTACACAACGCCTGAATACGACGCCTGGTGCGTCAACAATGATCCAAAACGGTGGAAAATCAAATATTACAAGGGTCTTGGCACCTCTTCCGCCAAAGAAGCCAAGGAATACTTTTCAAATCTTCAAAAGAATCGTCTTCATTTCGAAGTCATGCATGACGGATCTTTGATTGACATGTGCTTTCGAAAGGCGCGCGTCTCTGACCGCAAAGATTGGATCAATTCCTATGTTCCGGGCACACACATGGACTTCTCTCAGCAAGAGATGACCTACAAAGATTTTGTAGACAAAGAATACATTGTTATGGCCGTTCAAAGCAATCTTCGAGGCATTCCCCATGTCATGGATGGGCTCAAACCTTCACAAAGGAAGATCCTATTCGCCTGTCTCAAACGCAAGCTTCATTCTGAGATTAAAGTGGCACAATTGGCTGGATACACTTCCGAGCATGCCGCTTATCACCATGGTGAAATGTCTCTGAACAGTACCATCGTCGGAATGGCACAAGATTATGTGGGTGCCAATAACGTCAACCTTTTAGCGCCAAATGGGCAGTTTGGCACGCGTCTACTCGGCGGAAAGGATGCAGCATCGCCTAGGTACATTTTTACACAGCTATCGCCCGCTACAGAACTCATATTCCGCCCAGAAGATGCGCCATTGTATCAATACCTCGAAGACGATGGTCAATCGATCGAACCGGCCTATTATATGCCCATTCTCCCCATGATTCTGGTCAATGGGGCGAATGGCATCGGCACTGGATGGTCCACGACGATTCCCAGTTACAATCCCAAAGATATTGTGCAAAATATCAAGCGTATGTTGGCAGGCGGAGCGCCGACTGAAATGATGCCATGGTTCAAAGGATTTGAAGGCGTTGTTGCGACAAAAGAGGAATACAAGTATGCCATCGAGGGCAAATGGGAATGGAAATCAGCTTCAACATTGCATGTTTCAGAATTGCCCGTAGGGACATGGACCAATAGTTACAAAGAGTTCTTGGAGAAATGGCAAGAAGGGACCGGAAAATATAAATCTGGACAAGTTCTCACCGTCCAAAGTAATCACACAGATACCAAGGTGTCTTTTACTGTCAAACTTGCTCCACAATTTGCGGCCACTCTTCAAGCAGAAGATTCGAAGCTTAAAAAGGCTTTTAAGCTAGTGTCCACTACGAGTACAGGTAACATGCATGCATTTGGAGCTGATTCCAAAATGAAAAAGTATACCAACGTCTTAGACATTCTATCCGAATTCTTTTCGGAACGTTTGCGTCTCTATGGGCGTCGAAAAGCCCATCAAATGGAAGTCCTAAAACAAATGATTATGAAATTGACGGCAAAGATACGATTTCTGTCGGCCATCATTTCTGGTGACATTTCATTCAAAGGAAAAAGAAAGCAAGAACTTGTTCAAGAATTGACCACCAAAGGATATCCAAAACAGGTAGAATCTTACGACTATTTGCTTGCACAACCGTTATGGAACATGACGCAGGACAAGATCCAAGCATTTACGACAGAAAAACAACAGTTGGTGACGCAAATGTCAGCTTTGGCGCAAAAAACAACGGGACAACTTTGGAATAATGATCTTGATGAACTCTTGGCGGTCATTGCGCCCAACAATAAAAGATCCGCTTCGGCATCGGCCGAAAATACTAAAAAACGTAAAAAGTAGAGAATATTCTACAAATAAATTACTTTACTTAAACATTCAATAATTATTCATGACCAATTTCAGTAATTTCAGTAACATCACTTTCAATATCACGACGCCATCTCCTTCGTTCACAAATGACACCAATATCACGACGCCATCTCCTTCGTTCACACATGACACCAATATCACGACGCCATCTCCTTCGTTCACAAATGACACCAATATCACGACGCCATCTCCTTCGTTCACAAATGACACCAATATCACGGCGCCATCTCCAATCATTTTAGTCCCATCTCCAATCATTTTAGTCCCATCTCCAATCATTTTAGTCCCATCTCCAATCATTTTCGCGCCGTCTCCAATCATTTTCGCGCCGTCCCCCGTGGGGCCAAATGAACCGGACCTTATCGTGGACAATGGGACGCTTGTACCATTGATAGCTGCATGTTTATTTGTCATCACCATGATCATTGCAACTGTCTTTCGGTCAAAGACTAAGAAATTCTGGGATTCTTATAGTGCGAGGCATTATCATATTGTCGATGAAGGTGAAGAATCGGACATTCTTACAGGGATAGAATTAAAAGATGGGTCGCAAGAAGGGTTTCAAGCATCCGTGGGCGAAATGGAAGTTTAATTTTTTTTAGAATAAGAAGAGAATATTTGTATATTTTTTACGGTATACATTTTTAGTTCAAAAAATGTAAGATGGCATTGCCAGTCACACTTCGTAGTACAATTGAAGACATTCTTTCGACCGGGCCAGAAGCATCTGTTTTTTTGGTTTGCCAAGAATTGTTAAACAGATTGCCAAAACCGGCGAAGCGCGGAACACTGTGTCCCAATTGCGGCTTTAAAATAGGGTGCCATTCCTGTATATGTCGCAATTGTTCGCATCGTTTGAAAGAAAGTAGGCCGTATGGCTCTCGTAGTCAAGGGCCTCCCGAACCACCCCCTTGTCTGGAAAACGACTGCAAATGTTGTGGAAATGACGTCGGCCTGAACGATGGCTATAAACTAGCATGCGGTCATGTTTATCATCGCAAATGTCTTCGCGTATGGCGATCGACTCACTCTCGATGTGTGGATTGTCCCGATATTACAATCCCTGACACTTCGGCGCTCATTAATATTTAAGAGATCATATAATACAAAAATATGTTTGGTATTGATATGTCTCTATGGAATCGTGTACAATATCCTTCGCGTAAGCGACTACTTTTATCGGTGAGAGATACGTGTATTGTCACCGTATTGGTAGGCATTTGTTCGTTTGCGGTTGTCGCATCTGCCTCTAAAATAGTGTCAATGATGGTCGGCACAGCCTTTTAACCGTCCCAATTAAAATAAAGAGCGTTGTAATCCCGACCGACGGTGGGTAAATAACGGAGCCAGTCCATAAAGCACATATGAATACGGTATTCCAATATATGTTTCTATCGATTATATTTTGTACGTAGTTGTACATTTTCTTGGGGTCCCTCCACCCTTTGATGGTATATTTTTGTTCTTTCCATTTTTCAACCAGATCCTTTCCGTTTTGTTTGTTTAGAGTTGAAAGCCGTTTGTTAATGAGGTAAACGCCAGTGTAAAGAATTGGGGCGGCCATAAGTATGTTTTTCTCGATGCGATTACTCATTAAGAATCCTGCGGGCGGGTACCACGTACTGATTGTTTCTATAATGGTATAATACATGATGAGTGCAGTGGTTGAGTTATACATGACTGGCAATTCCATTCCTGTCGATTGGTGTCTATATTTCATGTGTGTGACTGGCAGAGAGACGTTAAGTGATTCGATCCACGCTACCGCCACTATCAGAATGAGCATCCATGCGAAAGAAATGGGTTGGAAGAAAATAGACAGGAGAACCTTCCGCGAAGCATTTGCAAAAATGAGGGCGGTAGAAGGCGATATGCTGCCCCGCTCTTCCAGATAAACTTCTGCTTGCAACAGTGCCCATCCCACAAGACACAGCTCTAATCCTCCAAACCAAGAGGAATTGTTCCATGCCCATTGAAAGGCCATACAAAAGGACAATAGAAGACCTAATATATTACTCGATTGTTTTTCCACTTTCTCGACAATAAACGGAGCTGCCATCGATGCAAATACAAACGGCTGTGTTCCCAATTGCATTAGGGTTCCCGAAACCTTAAACGTCACCTCTGAGGAATAATCGGACCTTATCCCTCCAACGAGAGGTATTTCGGAAGCTACTAGGGCGATGACCGTAAAGATGAGTGTATAGAGATGTTTTTCGCGCATCGGTATTTTTCTGCGCACTTTTTCAAACGGATAAACCATATAATATTCTATAAAGTCGAACGAGCTTGTCATGTATGATTCCTATTTTTTTATCTTATAGTCTCGACCGTTTATTTTTAGGATGTATATAAGTTGACTTACCTCAAGAAAACAATGTCATTCATTCCCGCCGAAATGAAACGTTCGCGATCATCTGCGAATGGTCCCAGGAAAAAATCTAGGAACGATGCCACCGTCGCCGAAAAGCCCATTACAAAAGGAGAAGCCATCAAAGACATACGAAAACACTGGCAAATAGTCAAAATGTTGCGAAAAGAGGATAAAAAATACGCGAAATTCTTACAGGACAAAGACGTTGTGAAAGAAGTTGTAGGCATGAACCATGCCATGCTCCGATATATGCCGGAAGCCTCTAGAGATGAAAAGGGTATCGTTTACGATGCAGTTTGCGCCATGAACGAAGATGAAGTATCCATGCACCCGACTGCTTTTCAATGGGCGTCAGACCGTCTGAAGAATGACGTCGAATTCGTTAGAGAAATTAGACAAACGCTATTCGAGTCCTTGAATCCAAAACGAACCGTTCGAACATTTGATGGGTTTGTACCAGAAGCTATCCTCCGACAAATTGAACTAGTTTCGCCCTACTGGTTAGACAAATCCATTGAAACTGGCGACTTTGAACTATTCAAGACACAATCAAGTATTATACCTACACAAAAAGAGGCATTGGTGCGAAAACTTTGCTTTGCATGCCGACAAAACAAACCTTCCGGATCAAAACTAGAAGCATATCGACAGATATTTGTCGCACTTACTGATGGGCCCCATGGACAACGATCTTTAGCGAGAATGGTCAATAGTGGTTCCAGTCGTAGAAGAGAGTTGCTGGCCGAATGGTTGGTTGAATACGCAGGGGACGATATCTTTCAAGACGTCACAATGCGCCTCCGTGCGGCAACCGCGGCATCAATCTTTTCGCGCGATATCGCCAAGGCCATCGGTTATCAATTGGGAAAACCTCAGACTCCGGGAAAAATAAACCAATTCGGTATTCATCTGGTGGGGATCACTTTTGGTACGTCAAGTCGCATAATAAGCGTATACAAAGAAGTCATGCGTGCTATTCGAAAATTTGGAGCCCAGCTCCGTAGTGATCTTTTTTCAGCGGCTCATCTTGCGGCGGGCCAGGACGTGCACGCAGTAAATTACGACCAAATTATACTGACATTGCTACAAAGACTTGTAAGCATACACAGGTCACTTTTAGATGAAGGACTGCTTGGAAATCTTTTGGTGACAGCCGTCTCTGAAAAATATCCGACCGCCGCCGGGTTTTTATTAGACCAGGGCGCCGACCCAAATTTTCACGAAACTTATGAGAACAAAGCCCCTCTACAGGTAGCAGTGAAGGAGCATGACACAGACATCATTCGGTTATTATTATCAAAAGGCGCCACCCTCGAATCCCTTGGCAATACACCACATAATAGAACAGTCCTCATGGAATCCGATTCCATAGAAGTTACGGATTGTCTACTCGATTTTGGACCCGATTTAGACCAAGTAGATGATATGGGCTATACCGCCCTGCATTTGGCAGTTGAAAAAGGATACGCGGATATCGTCGCAGAGCTTTTACGCAGAGGCGCCAATCCCAACATCGCAAATATCCATGGAAGAACGCCCGCCTTCATGGCCGTCAATACTCTATCTATTCATTGTTCTCGCGAACTATTCAATCCCATATATGGCGTAGATATCAATCACCAAAATACGCAGAATCGTAATACTGTTCTTCATTGCCTTGCCAAACATATTCCGCCTCCGGCGCGCCGGCAAGTAGGCGCGCCGGCAAGCCCCACCCGAACTATATTTACACTGATCATGGCACGTAATCCAGACATTAGTCTATTAAACAAAGAAGATAGAACCGCTCTACGATGTTCAAGATCGCCCCAAATGTCAAAGTTATTAGTTTCGGTAGGTTGTGGTGCCAATTGGACTGGCCATGGCGATTGGGACGACGACCGCAAATTATTTAAGGATCTACCGGCAAGTACCTTCGATGATTCCCCCGTTGTATTGAGATTGCAAGAAGATGAAATGCAAGGAGACGATAGAACAGTGGCGCCTGTGCGTTTAGGTTGTGAACATGTATTCAATGCCACCTTTTTGAGACAATGGCTGAACACCAATCAATATGGATATGAAGGTTCGGCCACACAATTTAAAACAACATGCCCGATGTGTCGAAAAGAAATAACCAAAATCGAACTATTATCAACCGCAAAAGCAGCCAATTGGGATAACTTTGAGGGTCTGGCCAAAGTCGAAGAATGTAAATTAGATACAGCACTCACAAAATGGGAAAAAGACGAAGATTATAAACAAAAACAAAGCGCAGTGACCGCCGCACAGAAAGCTTTTAAAGATGCGGGAGACGCGACAAGGGAAAGGGAGCGCGAAAGAAGGGAAATAAGAGATGCGTCAGATGTGAAACAGAAAGCATTTCGCGATAGAAGATTGTTACAACAATTAAAAGATTTGGGATTATAAAATATTTATACCATAGCAAATAATCTATAAACTTGCTTTTTTTTATATAAATGTCTTTTAATATAAAAAAACGGGCCCAATTAAGTTTTTGTTTTTAAAATTACCCCTACAAAATATTAAAATATTTTGTTTTTAAAATTACCCCTACAAAATATTAAAATATTTTGTTTTAGAATTTGTATTCGATAAAAAGTTTCAAATATGGATCTACAAATTTTACGACAAAAACGTATATAAGGAAGACATTGTTGAGAAATGACTCTTTTTTTGAAACTTTCACTTTTTTGTACCATGCTCATCGGAACACAAGCGGCCGCCACCTGCGCTGATATAGCTGGCGATTCGAGTAATGCACCGTTCGTTTGCGGTGCTGGTTTCACTCTCAAAGCCAGTCCAGAATACATTAACTGTATAGCCACGCCATGCTTAACCAATACCGATGCCGCTCAAAAAGCAGATTGCTGTGATCCTAACAATGGGGCATACAAGATAATTTCCAGTGGCAGGTGTGGCACGTTGGTGGGTGATACTGGTTGGCGTAACACCATCACTGCGGCCGACTGTAAGGCGGCGGGGGACGCCTTGCGTCAGGAGGCAAACTTGGGGTCGTGGTGGGGGGAGGAGGACTGGAATGACGCCCCTTACGGGTGTGTGTATTTCGGGTCCTACAAGGAGGTGATGTTCAACAAAGCCGACTCCGTCCTCAACTGTGGTGATGGTGATCAGCCATGTATATGCAAATTTAATTGCTTACCGGGCACCTATGTTAGTGGCACAGGCTCTTGCGAAACATGTGCCACTGGAAAATACAGTACTGCTGGCGCCTCCAGTTGTGGAATGGATTTAAGTGCCATCAACAACCAAGTGTTGATGGCACGAACCAGTGGCAAATGTGGCGACATCGGTGATGGTTGGGGGTACATTACCTCGAAGTCAGCGTGTACAGCGGGGTCGATAGCGTTGGGTTCGTTTGATGGTAACTGGCCAGTGGACATGCGTCGCTATCAAACCCTTGGTGCTCCGTTTGTTGATGAGACATCCCCTTCCGGGTGTTTCGTAAGGATGGGTCCCTACGGAGAGATTGACTTTATTTTCGGCAATCTTGCAAACGGGGGGGACTGCAGCAGCTCAGAAATATGTCTCTGCACGAAGACTTGTCCACTGGGCACGTACCAAAATCAAGTCGGACAATCCTCTTGCAAAGAATGTGACAGTGATCCGTGTGGCACTGGATTCACAGAAACTCCTTGCTCTTCGACATCCCAACGTGTTTGTACAAGCTTGGATACTGATAACGACGGAACTGGCGATAATGCCGATACAGACGATGATGACGATTCAGTTCTCGATGCAGATGATGCCTTCCCACTTGACCCAACCGAATCTGAAGATACGGACAACGACGGAACTGGCGACAATGCCGACACCGACGATGATGGAGATAACGTTCTCGATGCAGACGATGCTTTCCCACTCGACTCCTCTGAATCCGTGGATACAGACAACGACGGAACTGGCGACAATGCCGATACTGATGACGATGGTGACGGGGTTCTTGATACAGCGGACGCGTTCCCACTAGACCCTGTGGAGAGCTTGGATACTGATAATGATGGCACAGGTAACAATGCCGATACTGATGACGATGGTGACGGGGTTCTCGATGCGGATGACGCCTTCCCACTTGACTCCTCTGAATCCGTGGATACAGACAACGACGGAACTGGCGACAATGCCGATACTGATGATGACGGTGACAACGTTCTCGATGTAGACGATGCGTTCCCACTTGACTCCTCTGAATCCGTGGATACAGACAACGACGGAACTGGCGACAATGCCGATACAGATGACGATGACGATTCAGTTCTCGATGCGGATGACGCCTTCCCACTTGACTCCTCTGAATCCGTGGATACAGACAATGATGGAACTGGAAACAATGCCGATACTGATGATGACGGTGACAACGTTCTCGATGCAGACGATGCTTTCCCACTTGACCCAAGCGAATCTGAAGACACTGATAATGATGGCACAGGTAACAATGCCGATACTGATGACGATGGTGACGGGGTTCTTGATACAGCGGACGCGTTCCCACTAGACCCTGCGGAGAGCTTGGATACTGATAATGATGGCACAGGTAACAATGCCGATACTGATGACGATGGTGACGGGGTTCTTGATACAGCGGACGCGTTCCCACTAGACCCTGCGGAGAGCTTGGATACTGATAACGATGGCACAGGTAACAATGCCGATACTGATGACGACGACGACAACGTTCTCGATGCAGACGATGCTTTCCCACTTGACCCAAGCGAATCTGAAGACACTGATAATGATGGCACAGGTAACAATGCCGATACTGATGACGATGGTGACGGGGTTCTTGATACAGCGGACGCGTTCCCACTAGACCCTGCGGAGAGCTTGGATACTGATAACGATGGCACAGGTAACAATGCCGATACTGATGACGACGACGACGGGGTTCTTGATACAGCGGACGCGTTCCCACTAGACCCTGCGGAGAGCTTGGATACTGATAACGATGGCACAGGTAACAATGCCGATACTGATGACGATGGTGACGGGGTTCTTGATACCCCGGCAGCCGCAACCACCGCAACGGCTACCGCACCCAATGCATCCACCGCAACGGCAGCCGCCCCCACACAATCTGACAATGCAACCACCGCAACCCCGGCAGCCGCAACCTCAACCCCGGCTACCGCACCCAATGCATCCACCGCAACGGCAGCCGCCCCC
>Ga0209091_10000067_pt1 | contig 99473 bp, 94 predicted proteins | sample ArcticOcean_MG_C_6_FD_187438 | JGI IMG/M metagenome (GOLD analysis project Ga0209091, IMG submission 187438) | Marine microbial communities from western Arctic Ocean - ArcticOcean_MG_CB8_128 (SPAdes) (version 2) | ecosystem: Environmental > Aquatic > Marine > Oceanic | place: Arctic Ocean...
AAGATAAAGGCGAAGATAAAGGCGAAGATAAAGGCGAAGATAAAGGCGAAGATAAAGGCGAAGATAAAGGCGAAGATAAAGGCGAAGATAAAGGCGAAGATAAAGGCGAAGAGAAAATATCAGACGAATATGTCCCACCAAATGAACAATTGCATCAGCTTTTAATTAAAATATTTTGCATTGGCGAATTAACCTTAGAAAATATTCAAGAATCTGTGATTAATTGTTACGAACATGTACAAAACGACAGAAACTAACTGGTACTCGTTACCTTATTAAATCACAAAACGGACTCATGCGGATTAAAACCTTCTTTTCAGTCAAAATTCTCCACCAAAATACTTGCAATGGTTTGCAAGAACTCGTCGTGAGTCCTCCAATCGTCACCATCTTCGTCATCGCTATCACTAGTATAGTCAGCGCAGTGCATCATCTGAATATGATATTCTCTCATTTGTAACAAATTATTTTTTATCGTTCGATAAAATTCTTCTCTTTCTTTATTCTCTTTTATTAATCTCTTAACCAATTCGCATTGTTCCACGTTGATAACAATGTTTAATGCTTTGTAACTTCTAATTGAATTCATATTTATTATCATATATAAAACAAATAATATGTTCAATTTTAACACTATTGTAACCCCACCACAATCTAAGTACAACTATCAATTATGCTATCTGTCTTTATTATCCACACAACAACAACACGGGTTATCACGCGCTTGACGCTCGAATACCCGCGCCATGATGCCCCCTTACCCATTTCTCTCCAAATAATTCAAAAAATTGAAAAGAAATTTATCATACAGGTAACAATAAAATTTACAATATGTCTTCAACACTTTCATCATCATTAAAACATTGCTCCTGGTGCAACTGCATCATGAAAAGAGGTGAAAAAACATGGACGCTCCAATCATGGAAATTTGATGAACATATTAAAAAACTACTCTCCGTCATTTGTGGAAAAAAAAATATACATTACCCAGGAACTAAAATATTGATAATGACCTTCTTGACACAAACTATGTGGCACAAGAATTTCCGTAATACATATTGCACTGACTGCGGCATATTTGACCTTACATTCACTCGTTCTGGTCGCACCATATTCAAACCCTCGCGTTTAGCCGATGAAACATTCGTCGCAGGCTCGGGTATCCCCGGTTGTGATAGTTTTGACAATGGTTATGATTGCGGTCATCACATTGACTATGAATTAGAAGATACACATAACATTAAAGACTTCGTTGTCAATGATTCTGATATTGGCAGCGAACAAGAAAATTCCGACTCAGAAAAAGAAATTTCCGACTGGAGCGAGGAAAGCGATGATGAATACTGGTCCGAATCTGATTAAAACCTTTCTCTCCAAATATACATTGTCAAAACTTCCATACATTTCATTAATACTTACACACGACAATCTAGCCTTGATACATTACAATCTAGTACAATCATCAATAAGCTTATCTACATTTAATTAATAATACACAAATTTACACACACGCGTTTCATCTCGGATACCACCTCGAATACCACCTCGGATACCGGTACACCTCGGATACCGGTATTGAAAAAATACATTCTATATATCTAATTCTGGAGAGAAACTATTAAAAGGTAATTGTTCAAGTCGCCATTTTTTACCCAAAAAATTGAAAAAAGTTTTTTGTAATTATTAAAAGTATTAAACAACAACACACTCAAAAATACATTTATAATGACTTCATCTTTCGTTACCAGCCGTTCCTCTCAAAGAACCATTGCTTTATTAAGAGCAAAACTTCGATTAGCAGAGAGTCGCTTGCAACTAACTAGCAATAAAATCACTGAAATTATCGAATTTGTCATTGATGTCGATACAACTGACCGAGAAGATATTGTCGACACTTTCCGATTCGTTTTGAACAAATCTGAAGAAATCCGTCTCGACATCAATGGTTCTTCCGCTAGTCAAAATGAGTTTGACGATTCCGCTGGTCAAATTGACGAAGAAACTGACGAAGAAACTGACGAAGAAACTGACGAAGAAACTGACGGCGTTTACGACGAAGAAACTGACGAAGAAACTGACGAAGAAACTGACGAAGAAACTGACGAAGAAACTGACGAAGTTTCTACACATTTATTTCAATGGGAATTAGAGGCATATGATGATGAATGGGATGCTGCTATCCTACCCAACCTGAGAGACGACGATGAAATGCCCCCTTTGGAAGACGACGATGAAATGCCCCCTTTGGAAGACGACGATGAAATGCCCCCTTTGGAAGACGACGTTGTTGATTTAACCAACGATGATGCCCCCTATTTTGAACATATTACTATCAATGGAATAGAATATTTTCACGACAAGTATGGTAATGTAACAGGTACGCCAAATTTACTGATGTTGAGTGGAGAGTGGTGGAGAATGGAGAATGTAGCAGTAGGTGTTTGGGATTCTGACAATCATGTTATCAGATGCGACAACGAATTGATGATTTAACTTTTATTAAAGAAAAAATGTAAATTAAATATGTAAAATACAAGAGCTATTTTTTTTGATACATTTCAAACACCATTGCAAAAATACCTTCTATATCTTATTTTTGGAGAGAAACTATTCACACTGCAATCTAGTCAATTGTTCAACAATCATCAAATAATTCCCATTTAATTAATAATTTCACAACACAAGTTATCGCGCGCTTCATCTCATGTTACTCGTTCATCTCGGCATACTATCTCGGATACCGGTAATGAAAAAATACCTTCTATATATCTTATTCTGGAGAGAAACACCACAAAAAAAATGTCTGACACGCCTTTTTATTTTTTATTTTTTTTTATAATTTACACTTCATCATCCGACTCAACCTCGCATTCCTCAATCGACTTCGTCTCCGGGTTGTAAATACCAACCGGTTCACCTGTCTCAATATGATACAATCCAATATGTCCAGAATCTTCATCAACTTGCTTGATGTATTTTACACCATCTACCTCCATCTTTTCAAACTCATCATCTACTTCCTCTGTCTCAAGTTCCACTTCAACTTCCTTGTCTTTCTTGGCTGCTTTCGCCGCTTTCTTAGCCACTTTCTCAGCTTTCTTCGCTTCAGCAGCTTCTTTCTTGACCAGCTTCTCAGCTTTCTTAGCCTCAGCAGCTTCTTTCTTCGCCAATTTATCAGCTTCCTTCTCAGCTTTCTTAGCCTCAGCAGCTTCTTTCTTCGCCAATTTATCAGCTTCCTTCTCAGCTTTCTTAGCCTCAGCAGCTTCTTTCTTCGCCAATTTATCAGCTTCCTTCTCAGCTTTCTTAGCCTCAGCAGCTTCTTTCTTCGCCAATTTATCAGCTTCCTTCTCAGCTTTCTTAGCCTCAATAGCTTCTTTCTTCGCCAATTTATCAGCTTCAATAGCTTCTTTCTTCGCCAATTTATCAGCTTCCTTCTCAGCTTTCTTCGCTACAATAGCTTCTTTCTTCGCCAATTTATCAGCTTCCTTCTCAGCTTTCTTCGCTGCAATAGCTTCTTTCTTCGCCAATTTATCAGCTTCAATAGCTTCTTTCTTCGCCAATTTATCAGCTTCAATAGCTTCTTTCTTCGCCAATTTATCAGCTTCCTTCTCAGCTTTCTTCGCCTCAATAGCTTCTTTCTTCGCCACTTTATCAGCTTCTTTCTTCGCCAATTTATCAGCTTCCTTCTCAGCTTTCTTCGCTGCAATAGCTTCTTTCTTCGCCACTTTATCAGCTTCTTTCTTCGCTGCAATAGCTTCTTTCTTCGCTACTTTTTCAGCTTCTTTCGCAGCTTTCTTCGCTACTTTTTCAGCTTCTTTCGCAGCTTTCTTCGCTACTTTTTCAGCTTCTTTCGCTGCACCTTCCTCCGAGGCCTCCTTTTTCGCTTCATTGCAAAGAGCCTGAATCTTATCACCGCTTTCAGCATAAGCTTCTGCTACAAGAACCGCGATTTGGTCTTCCTCTGTGCATGCTTTCTTTACAGCTTTTGGTTTCCGACCACGCTTCTTTTTAGGAACTTCACTTGTATCAGAATCTGTATCAGATACGCTTGCTGATTTTACAGGACGACCTCGTTTTGTCACACGTTTCACAAGCTGCTCTTCTGGAATCTCCCAACCCATCTCCAACGCTGCTTCTTTTGCTGCAGAAAGACTCAACCCTAGTTTCTCTGCTACATTCGCGTATGGTATTGTCAACGTACCCAAAGGGTCACGATAATCAACACCATACTTCACCCGTTCACGAATGTCTCCATAAGGTGGCTTACCCGTTGCACTACACTCTGCATTCTTCTGACAAGTATCGCAGTATTCACCCTCTTTTAAACTTGCATTCTCGCACTGAGTATGCAATCCGTGATTTAACTTTACACCTAAACAATTACCCGAAATTACCTCTCCGCAGCACGGCAACACCATACCAACCAAGGGTGCTGGCTCCGAATTACATTTTGATTTCAACTTACCCAGTGCCTCTTCAATGCTCACACAAAGCATACCACCACTATCAAGTGAACTAACTACCTCACCAACTAACCGCCACGACAAAATACTCATCATTGACATTATTTATTTTATTTATTTATTTATTCCTTTTTCTTTTATTACACACTCACCAATAAATACTTTTCAATTTTTTTGTTAAACTGGGGGAGGGTCCCCCAAACCCCCTCTTTTATATTTTTACATTTGGCAACTTAATATTAAAATATGAATTATATATATATATAAATGCCATTAACATGGGTTTTAGATTGTTGTGGAGAGGAAATTCAACTTAAAAAATATGAAGGTGTACTCGAAAATCAGAGGGAAAACTGGTTAAATACTCCCAGCGAAAATAGATTTAATATCCCGAATGGAACCCCCTTTGATATCCAGACAGATGCAATCACAAACCACAAAAAAATATTTGATAGTGGTACAAATGCCAATATACATGAAGCAATTCGAAACGCAAATTCATTTACTTCTTTAGATTGCTTCAAAGATACTAATACTGGAAGAGACGCTAATGGAAATCCATCTATTCGTAATATATGCCTTCTAATACACAATGCTGGGATTGCTGGACCCGTCGGCGAGAATTGCAACAACGCGGCCAATACTAGTGCCGAATGCGACAAGGCTTTGGTAAAAGCATGTGGTAGAAGTGCCTGCATGGGTGGTGGTAATACAGGATATCCCAATCCAACTAAAGCATTGAAGAAATTAAAGAAAAATTTAATGGATAGAATTATTGAATTTGGTCATTTTAGAGAGACATGGGAAAAAATTAAAAATGTACCAACAAAACCTTTAGGAACAAGAATAGCTGAGGGTGGTTTTGACCCTGCTTATATTTTTTATGAAACCGGGATTAGTCCTGCGAGTTTCCATGATGGCGACAATACAAATTGGGGGAGAAAAATGTTGTGGAATTTACCAATGATTATGGATCCAGCAGGCAGACCTGCTTGTAGGGACGACACCAAGATTTGGCCTCCTCGCAACGATGTTATTATATTTACAGAGAATTTCATGCGATATTTTGGACATGAAGGATGTCGAGTCAGTTGGAGAATGACAGGAAATACAGGTGCTAATGGTGATGGTGGCCCAATGGATTGGAATAAAAAGAGCCAGAGAAGCCATTATGCAAACAGTCAAGCGGCCGAACAACAAGGACAACAGGTGACTAATTTTGCCGGCTTTGAAATAGATTTTAAAATTAAGTATTATTTTCAAGGAAATCCGCGATTGACACGTATAACTGAAGAAAATATTGAAGATTGTATTGAAGGAAATCCTAATAATGCAGCATTTTATCACGGAAACGCTACTGGGAATTTGGAGGCAAAAGTTCAAAAATTAATAGGTAAAGAATGGGGTGATAAGCTCCAAGTATTAACATATTATGCATACGAATTAGAACAAAAAGGACTTAATGTTGGTGGTCGTGGATGTATTATTGCACTTGATGTCGAAGTTTGCGCACTTGCCGCAGCACTTAATTTAAATTTTATATTTACAGGTAATTCTTTGGGTAAAAATGAAAATAGACCCATTGACCCTACAACAGGTATCATGTATGATGAGAGCTGGAAAGGGAGTTATTATAGTATTATTGTATACAGACAAGAGAAACACTGGATAACATTAATACAAGGAATGATAAGTAAACTAAAGACCATTTACGCCAAGAACAACACAATCATAAGCAGGTGGGAACAGGCCAAGTCTTTACAAGTGGTGTGCAGAGGTTCGGGACCGATGAGATTACCGGTACCTTTTTGTGATGCAGTAAAAAACGACTTGACCAATATTAACAACAAATTAAAACGTGTTTTTGACAAGTTTGTACACAACGACCAATCCTTCACCTTCTTGAACGACACCGACCTTGACGGCGCCGGTTTACCTCTATCACCAATTGGAAAATTGGTAAAATATGAGAGATTGGATGAGATGAAATCACGAAATAACGATGAACAAAAAGAGTATCTTCCGTTGCTGGGCTTTGTTAACATAGCGGCGACAAAGAATAGATACCCAAAGTTTGAAACTGATTTGGTACAGCGGGCGGAAATGTTAGATGATGGACTACCTAATTGGTTGGAGATTTGGCTCTATTTTTTTCAAACCACCACACCAGGTGGTGGCGACACCACTTTGCAAGAGGGTGAACAACTATTTCGTAGGCAAGCTGAAACTATTGTGAAATATTTAAACCTTGAAGAAACACTTATCCGTGCAGGCCAGAATCGATTACGTCTCAGCAATCACAAATGGTTTATCGCAAGAGACAGAATATTAAATTCCCATAAAGCTCCACAGGTATCAAGTATACTCGGCAACGACGGCAGCTTGGGGACGATGTCCAATACATGGGCTTGGGCGTCCCTAAACCTGCAAACTGGTCGCGTAGGAAATGGTATTTCTCTTTTAGGACTTGTATCAATGATGAGGACAAGTGGAGTGTTGGGTGGTGGGGGTGAAAGAAAAAGAACAAAAAAAAAGAAAAAAAATCAAAAAGGTGGTGGTTTAGACTTCCATTACACCAACCCTATAAATTCAACATTTTCTTTTGAGGACGAAAATGCCATCAGTGGTGTGGTTGTAAAAACAGACAACTTTTTAAAATATCCAAATCAAGCAGACGGCGTTTTCGAGGAGATTGATTTATCTAGTGAAAAAGGAAAAAGTTTTAATCTTATTTTTGATAAGTGGTTTGGTAAGTGGTTTGGTGCTGGGGGTGGAGATGCTTATGCAAGTTTTAAAAACGACGTATATACTCAATTTAGTGATTGGAATATATACAAAGGATGGTTTAGTACAGAAGGAGCTACATATATTTTTAATGATAAAATTTTAGCAATTTCGATTATAAAAACATTGAAAAATACTTTATCATTGGAAAAACAACCTGAAACAAAAGTTACAAACACATTTAATATTTATAATCAGGCGCAAGAAAACGAAGTAGCGAACGCAATCGAAAATAATATTTTAGAGTCGTTAGATTATTTAGAGAAAAAGGTGGAAGAAAATATGAAAGAAGATGATATCTTGCAGGCTGCGAAGGTGAGTGTGGAAGAGGCGCATGAGCAACAAATTGGTTTTAAGGATACGATGGAATACTTTAACAACAACAAAACCACTTTGGCCTCAACCGCACCAACGGCCTTCGAGAACAAACAGATAGCATTGAAAGCTGAATTTAGCAAGGCCAATGCCACGTTAGTAAATGCGAATAATATGTATGTTGCCCTTGTCTCTAAATTAAAAGATAACAAACCTTCTACACCCTCTGCTCAAACATTACGAAATAGCGGCAGCGGCATCGGAAGCGGAGAAACGAATGAACAACAAGAAGAAGATTTCATGGGAATAGTTAATTTATTTTTGAGGTATGTTGGACAACAATACGGACAACAATACGGACAACAATACGGACAACAATACGATTTACATTACTTAATTGCGCTACATGTAAAAACCAATATCAATGGTCAGGTGGTGGACAGGGCTCGCCCAGTGGAGAGGGGTGAGGTATCTGTGAAAACATGGGTTGATTTGCCTGAGCCTTCTACTCACTATCCTAATCCTGCTGCCAAACAAAAAATCTTAAATTCCCATACTCGCAACACAACAAAAAAAAGACTGAGGGGCGATGGTTCGTCACCGAGACACACTCCCAAGGACATACATGTCAAACGGCGACGTCTTTGGGATGAAAGAACCCGGTTAACTCCTCTATCAACGCGGAGTTTCACTCCTCTATCAACGCGGGGTTTCACTCCTCCAACACCGCAAGCAAAGCGGCGAAGAATGGGGGGCCGGGCAAAATCAAAAAGAAAAAACCGCCGTAAAAAGAAGAAAACCAAAAGAAAAAAGAAAAAAAGAAAAAAGAAAAAAAGAAAAAAGAAGACAATTAAAAGACGTCGTAAGAAAAATAAAAAAACAAAAAAGGAAAGAATAAAGAAAAAACGTTAATTATTTAATTTTTAAATATTTTAAATTAAATAACTATTTGTTCAGTAATTTGTTCTGTCACTTCTATTACAATATTATGACTCTGTGATATTACAATATTTTCATTTGAAAAAGAATTTGTTTCTGGTAACATACCATGCAATTCTTGCATATAAAGGCCATTAATTTTTTGATTGTATTGTATGCCATGTTCTACATATAATTTGAATACATCGTTCAACTTCGCCAATTCGTCTTCATTTAATGAAGATTTATTCAACATTGTCACTTTTTTAAGTTCAGAATATAACCTATTATTCTGAATTGTTTGCCAACATCTTTGTTTTTCCATAACTTGGATTTCGGAGCGCAATTTGTCTAGTTTAACGGATACTCTTCGTTTTTTGATACTATCTATTTTACTATTAAGAATGCCTAATTTACTTTGTTTTTCCTTAAAATAATTCGTAAAAATCTCTTTTTCTACCTGATTTTTTAAATGGATGCCGTAATCATCCACCATCTCCAGGTCAGCCCAATCTTTTAAATATACGATTTTTTTATCGGATAAACATTTAAACATACATGGCGTGGATTCATCCGTAAGCTTTTCATTGATAAATTCTCTAAAATGCGTTTTTGCCGTTTTGAAAGTTAAATGTACAAAATAAACGAAAAAATATAGACATAATGCTCCATTGGAAAAAAGCAATAATGCAATTAATACATTTTCAAAGAAACCCAAATTATAACCAGAATCAATTGTTCCGAAAAACAGCCCTGTGCTAAGTGTCATAACTAACGCCAACAAGCTGACACTTTCCAATCGATTGCATATCATACCATAACTGGTAATTGTGTCATATGGTCTCAGAAACACATGTAAAAAAAAAGATATTTGTATTAATAAACTAGCCCCAATGACTTGATACCTTGGATAATTTCTTAAAAATACTGCTAAAAGAATTAATCCGGCCTTTTTACCCATAATAATAAATTCATAATACCATCTTTTCTCTCTATAACCTAAAAATAAAAAAGAAAGGGGGGTTGACCCATCGTATCTATTTTGCATGTCAAATAAACGAAATCTATATCCATATAATAACCTGAACCCTAATAATGGAATACCAATGCCATATATTATTAATCCAATATACCCTATTGTAAGATATATATAATGTTGTGAATCATAACATACAACAGATACATCCTTTACCAAATAATATTTCTCTCCAATTTTTTGACAATTCATAATTTCCAATGTTTTTTCAACAATTGTTGGCCAACTAAGAAATGTACCCACTACAACTGCTGTTTTTTCCCAAGCAGTAAAAAACTCCAAACATGTGGGGGAATTAGTCTTAAACACATTAACTTGGCTATTGGTCATATTCTTCATTTTTTTCCTCTTCTTTTTACAATAACACAACGACAGAATGAAAATAACAAATGTGGTCATAATAATATAGACAATTGGTAAAGTCAAATATACAATAAATTTATCATAATATCCCCATCCAATCGCGCAATCAGAAGAATAAAAACTGACACGCGGTGATGAAAATTCCTTTGCTCTTTCAAATAAATACCTAACCAATGTTGGCCAATTAATTTGAAATGAACTTGCCAAGGAAAAAACTTGAGCATAGTTCATAAAAATTTTGACAACGCCATTTACTTCTTCCTTTTTATTATTTGCAGGATTCGCAGTTTTAATCAAAAATATAATTATTAAAATACAAATGACAGGGATAGCTATAGTTAAACTAATTGTTCTTCCAATATTTTCAGGACATTTTAAACAAACACCATCATCCTTCGACCAACCTTTTTCGCAGACATCACAAATTGGACCCTTATGACCAGGTTGACAAAAATCATCTGTTGAATTTCCAAATTTACCACCCTTACAAGCAAATCTATTTTTACATTTATAAGTATTCAAGGTTATATTTGTTTCTCTCCAATAATGTGGCTTTAATACAATATTTTCAATATTAGTTCCCTTTTCGCATATGAAATTATCTGGACATTGGATACATTCTATTCCATTTATTTTATTATTATATGTTCCCGAAACACAAAAGCAAGCAGTTCTTCCAAAATTTTCCTCCGAATTATCAGGACAAATATCACATGAGATGCTATTTTTGTCAGGTGTAAATTTGCCTTCTTTACAAATTTTACATTCTGATGAACTTATTAATTCAGTATATCTCCCTTTTACACAACCAATACACTGGAATGCACCAGTCAGTGACATTGAACCTGTTGAACAAGGTTCGCAAAAATTAATGCTACTGGCCCCGTCGTTTTGATTAAATTTTCCTGCTGGACAACTTAAACATGTGGTTAAATCGTTGGCTCCAAAAACATCACTATATTTTCCATGTGGACAATTGATGCATTTATTAACACTTGTCATTCCAAATTCATTGCTCCATTTTCCCGCGGGACAATTTTTGCAACTTTCTATTAAATAACCTCCTTTATTAATAAATTTCCCTGATGGACAAAATTTACATGAAGTTGGCATGTTTGATATAAGATGAACATACATCCCTTCATCGCATAACATGCATTCATTTGCGCCTTTTTTCGAGTATTTTCCCTGTTGACAAAGAGTGCATTTTATCCCTATTATGTCATTTCTATATTTACCAGCTTCACAATATTTACAATTATCCGTGGATGTTGACCCGGTATGAATGTTATATCTCCCCATTGGACATGATATACATCTATTATTGTCAATAATCCCGGTTCGATTAGAAAATTTTCCCGAAACGCATAATTTACATGATGTCAATTCGTGCATTACAGAAGAATCCCCGTACTTTCCCTTGTCGCATTTCAAACATGTAATTTTATTATAATCGGAAACTTTTCCCATAGCACATTTAACACAATTTTCTTGTGCATGTTTGGAAATATATCCATTATCACACCCCGCACATTCACTTAAAGTGGACCGGTATTTGCCCTTTTCGCACGGAAAACACGAAGTATTTGTTTTCGCGCCTTCAATTACACCAATATGTCCATTTTGACATTCCTTGCATTTATTTTCAAGTATTAAACCTTGTTCATTGTTATATTTACCAATGGGGCAATTAGTGCATTCCGACGATTCTTTTAATCCAACAGAAAAACTATATCGTCCTTTTGGACACAATTCACATATTTTACCCGCTTTTGCCCATTTTCCCACTTGACAAAAATCGCATCTATTACTTCCTTCGCCACTTATTTTTCCCGGTTCACATTCCAAACATTCGTCTTTAATATAAGAACCCAACATCGTAGAGTACCTCCCCTTATTACACGCAGAACATTCGATAGAACCTATATTAGTAGTATAAAATCCGTTTGGACAATCGAGACAACTAATCGAATTAATATCACTGGTATATTTACCAGGAACACATTGATTACAAATTGTACTTTCGTCCATATTCGAATATAATCCCTTTTGACAAGATTCGCAGATGCCTCCTATTTTATTTGAAAATCGACCAGGAATACATTTATCGCATTTTAACGCATTTTTGCCGCGCCCAAATGCACAACCATTCAAATCGACAAAAGCTAATTTTGTACGATAAGAATAATGATTGGAAGCTAATATTAACAAACCCTTATCCAATAACAAATTTGTTATATTCATATTATTGTACCATTGATAATATTTGTATCCGTTATTTATTTCAATGTTCTCTCCAAGAGACAATAAAGAATCTAAATTAATACTAGAATCTTTTTGATTTATACTTACAATGCCATTATTTCCCCAACGCGATGATACAGGAGCATACATAAACCCCGTTTGTTTATCAATTTGTATATTTGTAATAACACCCCATTCAGTTGGAAATTTAACAAAATCAACGGCGCAGCCCTCGCTAATTTGCAATTTATTAAAATTTAAATCGTATTGATACATTTCGCTTGATAATGACCCTGTAATAATATATATTTTACCAATATCTTTGTCGAATTTTATATCGCTTACATAATTAATGCCATCCAATGCAATTAATTTACTATTATTATCTGTGATAGGAATGCTGTAATTAATTATCATCAATTGAGAATCACTATATCCCGTATCTTCCAGAAAATAAATCAATGTTTCTTTCTCATTGATAAAACTCTTTTTAATTTCTCTAAGTGTTGTATCATACGAAGTATCCTGTCCACTCATTGACGTCATTTCTTTATTTATTTTTTTATATTTTTTTTGGAAAGACTCAATCAGTTCTATGGATTGACTTGAAATATTTAATTTTAAGATACCCGTATAATAACCACCAAAACCTATCCATAAAATTTCGTTTATTAATTGCGTCGTTGTAGGAAGATTCAAATATTTATATTTAGACCATTGATATTGTGAAAAAGAAGGGACATTTGGTATGTTTTTGAAAATGGTCCTGTCCATAAATTGAAGGGTTTGGAGATTTATTCTTACTATTGAACTATCATAATTATTTTGCGAAGGACAATCATGAATATTCGATGCAATATAATACAAAATATTGACATTAATGCCACACAAAACTATATTATCACTTCCAGGACCACCACTCGCGGTTGGATATTCGCTATCCGATTGACCTATTAATAATATATCCGTAAAGTTTTTATTGTTAAAATTGTATTTCAATATTTCCACATATTTTTTACTTTTATCACAATATTGTTGATTATTGTATTGATATCTGCCTGGATTTGTAGATGATATTAAATATAATTCACCTTTATTATATGCCGTACAACCAAAACCATTATACGGATTGGTATTTTTTTGAGTAATGCTGTTTGTCGGTATATCTATCCATTTAAATGTGGCGTTGTTATTGTTTAAATATGAAAAACTTATTACTGAAGAAAACATAAAAAATAACCACGCGAAACGATACATAATACTATTTATACATATATATTAAAATTCATTTTCCGAAAATATATTATTATTCAATTATAATGGAACATAATTATAAATTAGTATTGCTTGGAGATTCTTCTGTGGGGAAATCGTCGTTGGCGTCATACTTCATAAGCAAGCAATTTTATGAATTTCAAGACCCAACAATAGGCGCAGCTTTTATAAGTAAACAAATAACTATTGAAAACAAAAATATTAATGTTGAAATATGGGATACAGCTGGACAAGAAAGATATAAAAGTTTGGCCCCAATGTATTATCGTGGGGCAGAAGGGGCCATTATTGTATATGATATCACTCAGAAGGATAGTTTTAATGGTGCAAAAAGCTGGTTAAATGAAATAAAGATGAAAGGTCACGAGCATTGTGAATTTATTTTAGTAGGTAATAAATTGGATTTAGAAGAATATAGGGACATTGACAAAAACGAGGTTATGGATTTCGCTATGAGAAATAGTATAACCCACCTTTTAACATCTGCAAAAACGGGTGACAATATAGAATTAGTATTTGAAAGATTATGTAAAAAGATATTTGACGTCCGAGAAAAGAAAATACCGCCTCCAAATACACCAATTGATATAGAAACTGAGCAAATTAAAACATGTTGTTATTAATTAATTGCAAGAAACTATTTAAAATTCTTTCAATAACTATTATACATGGATATTGAAAGGACAAAGGAGATTTATAGAGAAATAAAAACGTCTGTATACAATTTAAACGAACATATCAAAGAAAGCGAAAAGGAGGAAGAAAGAATAATTGAAACAAACGAAAGGCCACCAGCTGGTTTAAGAACTGACCGACCATCATCGTCGCATAATTACTGGATAAGTGGCTTGAGAACACAAATGTGGTATCGAGCAAATAATTATTAAAATTTGAAAAAATTGAAAAAAAATATCTTATTAAGATTTCAACATCAAAACAATGTCAAAAAAAGAAGTAAAAGGTGCCATATGTATAACTTGTGGTGAACAAAGCGAGAATCATGCCGGCATGGTGATGCAGGGTAATGGGTTAGCGGAGCATGGATTTAGTGTTGAAAAAATGAGAAATATTCAAGAGAAATTCGAAGAGATGGGTGGCGAAACGGAATGGATTGATTGTAAATTAGCTTTGGACGGAGAGTGTAAATATACGGAAGATGCTAGCATTCTAGTAATGAGAGATTGTGTTGGTATTATGTTAGAAAAAAATTATATAGAAAAAATAAATAAAATACAAAAAAGAGATGGGTGGACGAAGGAAGAAGTTGAAATGGTAAAAATTAAAATGAAGGAGAAAGCTGGAGCAAGAGCAATGTGGAAGGAATTAAATAAGTTTGAATGGGATAAAACTTATTGGGATGTGAGAAGACAAAAATGGTTGAATAAACATGCTAGATTTAATGTGTGTTTTGGCGAGGAAGCAGCTGAATTGGATAAAGAAAAGAAAAGTGGAACAATTATAGCTTATGATGCATGTCCGTTACTTAAAGCATGGAAAACGGGAATGGAAGAAATGTGCGATGAAGAGCATATGGAAGCTGAAGGCAATCTATATTATGATGTTGATAAAACTGGTATCGGCTTTCATGGCGATAGTGAAAGAAAAAAAGTTGTTGCTGCTAATTTGTGCGATGACGGCGTTGAAAGAGAGATTAATTGGCAATGGTTTGAGGATTCTAAACCTATTGGGAAACGATTGAGAGTGGTTTTGAGAAATGGAGATGGATATATTATGAGCGAAAAATCTAGTGGTTTTGATTGGAAAAAGAAGATAGAATTTGTTGAATTGGAAGATGAAATTATTAAGATTAGAAAGAAAACTTTGAGACATGCTGCTGGGGTTACGGGGTCAAAATATCTTAAAATCAAAGGACAGGAAGTTGTGTATGTGTAAATGTATTAAAATTAAGAACATCGTTGTAAAAATACGTTGTAAAATATTCTATTGTATTTTTATTTAAAAATATCTCTATCTATTATTTATATTATGGAAAATTGTAAAAATAAAAATGAGCTCATTGCTTTGTATGGCGAAACCTATCCGCCAGAATTTTATAAAAAATGGTTAGAACTATCAGTCAGAAAATTAAAAGGTTTTAAGTCGTGGAGGTGTTCTTTGAATACACATCAATATGATACCATTCGTAAAATGTTACTTATGGATGGTCCATTTTCCAAAGAGCATTTCTTATTGGGTCTAGAGCTTTTATCATATGAACAAATTTCATATGTCGGGTGGTGATTGATATTCTGATGTTTTTTCGCAATTATTTGTTACCATGCATCAAGCTTGTCGATTAATAGGATGTCATTTTAATTGTAATAAAATAATTAATTTAAATTCAATACTATTATAAGTACTGGTGAATAAACGATAAAATAATGTTAACGCAATCCATAGGTATTTTTTTTTTATTTGCGCAAATAATATATTCATTAAAAGCAACCATATATTTTTTTCTCGCATATCCTAAATGTGGATTATTGATACCATATCCTTTCTTATTTTTTTTTCCATGAACTTTATCTAACAATCTTTGTCTTTTATATGAAAACACGGGTCTGAATATATCCCGATTTGATGTAAATAAATACCCAATGCATAGTTCATCGTGTGTTATCCAAAAAGCTTCTCCGGATAAAACCTTTGGGTGAGATATTTGAAAATTTATAGAATACGGACAAGGAAAACATCTATGCACATTGACCCTTTCTTGAATCATTATGAATTTATTTTCGCCCCAATTTTCTTGTAAATACAATTTTTTATATTTTGTTGAATTCATTTTATTATAATTTCTAAAATACTAATTATATTTAATCAATTTTTTATGTTTTAAATTTAAAAAATTTATATTCAATTTTTTTACCAATACATTATTTACTTAGCTTTACTAGGTTTTGCCCAATCTATGCCTAAAATTAGATGATTTATAGCAGTCCCTTTGACATTATCCATCGCATCTTGAGCGTCTTCTTTCAAACAAAATGACACAAATGCAAATCCGCGACTTCTTTGTGTGTGGTGGTCTAAAGCTAAATGTACACGCGTGATATTTCCGTAAGGAGAGAATAAATCACGAATATCACGCTCCTGTGTTTCTTCTGATAAATTTGTAACGCGTAAAGTGGTTGAATTATCTCTACCCGACATCTTTTGACCAAATGTTCCTTTTGAATCCTTTCTCATACCAGGTACGACATATGAATTCTTTTTGACACCCATAAAAGAATCTATATCCGATTTCATATCTTTACGAATCATTCGTTTAATCTTCTCCGCTTCTAATTTTTTAAACAATGTTACAGCAGTGTCTTCTTGTTTTGCAAAAGGCGATTCAATAAACACCTCTTCATTGGAATAAATTGTAACATTTGTATCAATTTCACCTGTTTTTTTCCCTTCGGCTGCGCCAAATTTAGCCCAGTGTTTGCGCTCTTGAACTGCGCGTTTAACTTTTTTAGTAGTCGTTTTAACTTTAACTCGTCTGGTAACTTTTACATGGGGGGGGAACTGGTTTTTATCATTAAATCTATATTCAATGTAAGTTTTAATTCCATTTTTATCTGGACCCGATGATGTCGGTGGTGGTAAACAATGTTTATTTATTTTGCTCATTTGATATACATTTCATTGAATATTAATTTACAATTCAATTTAAATTTCATCAATATAAAATGGCAAACTATTATTACATGGTCTATGTGAATTATCGACCCATGTAATTATCAAGGGCATTGTTTCTGCAAGTGGAGATTTTTTTGTCCATTGTGTTTTATTGCATAAAAAATATAATTTTTTAATTCTGTTGAAAATTCCACCGACATTTCTAGGCGGTACGTGTTTTAAAGCCCATTCAAATTGCATGGATTCTATTTTTGTCGGGAATCCTGAAATTATACATATATGTTTCCAACCTGGACCTTTACTTCCTGTATATTTTGCCCCACCTTTTATCTCTCCATTATGTGCTCGCAATCTTTTGATTGCGTTATTAGAAACACCAACATATGTATATCCCTTGTTTTCAATAATATAGCAAACCCAGTTATCCATTATTGTATACAAATTAAGTAATATCTAAATGAAAATTTGAAATATTTGTATTTATTAAATATTTGTAAATTTTTAAAATTGAATCATAAATCATAAATTAAGTATAAGTATAAGTATCATGGAAGCGCATCTAAAAGAGGTGTATGGATTTAATAAATTTCGAGGTGAGCAAAAAAATATCATCGATGATATTTTAAACAAAGAAGATGTCATGGCTATTTTACCAACTGGTGGTGGAAAATCACTATTGTACCAGTTCCCAGCAACATTTTCCAATAATATAACCATCGTGGTTTCGCCCTTGATTTCATTGATGAACGACCAATGTAAATATCTTAATTCCAAAAACATAAAAGCCATTTGTCTTAATTCTGAAACATCGATTGGTATTAGTCATTATACCAAGTTTACCATTATTTATACTACCCCTGAATTTATTATGTCTAGAATCCAAGCGTTTGTTCGCATCAAGGACCGCATTGGACTATTTGCCATTGACGAAGCGCATTGTATATCCCAGTGGAGTCATGATTTCCGCCCGTCTTATCAAAAACTTCGTATTATTAAGCAATACTTTCCAAGAATTCCATTACTGGCGGTTACCGCGACGGCGACACCCAAGGTATTGGAGGAAATATATGAATATTTGTCCATAACTGAAATTAGCGAATATTCATTGGGAACAAGACGAACCAACCTTATAATCAATGTGCGACCCAAATCTGAATTTGCAAAATGCACATTTGTAGAACCAACTATTGTTTATGTTCAAACACGGAAATTGTGTGAAAAAATATGCAAGGATTTAAAAAGAAAAAAAATATCATCCGCTTGTTATCATGGTGGAATGTTAAAAGACGAAAAGGAAAAAAGTCACGAAGCATTTATTAACGGAGAAGTAAAGGTTATCGTTGCTACTATTTCATTTGGAATGGGTATTGACAAATCTGATATAAGACATGTTGTAAATTTCGGCGTTCCGGCAAATATTGAAAGCTATTATCAAGAAATAGGCAGAGCAGGTAGAGATGGTATTAATAGTAAAGCGACAATTTACTATAATGATAGCGATTTTAATACAACAGCATATTTAATATCTCTCTCTCCAGATGAGAGTCAAATTAAAATTAAAACTGCAGGAATGGATATATTTCGAAGTTATTTAAGAGAAAGAAACATATGTAGACAAAAAATGATAGACTACTATTTTGATACTGGGAAATTTGCAAGTGAAAATGATGTGATACATATCCCCAAATGCAACATGTGCGATAATTGTACACGTAAACATAAACACGACATTACCGATATTAGCGAAGACGCTGTAGCCATTCACAATATTATAAGAAATCACAATATTAAAAATAGATTTGATTTTGGATTTAAAAAAACATTAGATATGATACGCAAACAATCGTCTTTGAAAATATCTAATCCGCGAATAAAAAGCGTTGTTGAAATTTTGATAACCAAAAATGTTTTAACAAGATACAAAGCGGGTCGCGGGTTTGCAATCGGTATTGGAAAAATAAAAATAAACACTATTCTTCCACTTAGAGCCAGAGTTGATGGCGATGTACATAAGATAAATGTGTCTTTTCGCCAACCACAACGGGTTTCATTTGAAGATTTGTTGCATCTAAGAAACAAAATAGCCAGGAAATATGGATTAGTACCTGGTAATTTTATAAACGATAGAGTTATTATGAATATTCACGGAAAATCGCCCAAAAATATGAGCGAATTATGGTTAGTTGATGGGATTTCCAATGACTTTATTATGATGCCCAGCTGTGTGGAATTTATGAATGAATACCAAAATATAAATAAAAAATCCCTTCCAAAAAAGATAAAGGGTAAAACAAGAGATAATGTATTTGCACTTTATAAACAAAACAAAACAATAAAAGAAATATCAAAGATGTTATCTATCAAAGAGCAAACCATTGAAAATCATATAATGCATATCTTTGAAAATTACAAAGATGAAGATATTGATTTAGAATATATTGGTTTAACAGAGGAAAATGAAAAACAAATTAAGCGCGCCATTAAAAAAGTGGGAACCAAATACTTGAAACCCATTAAAGAAGAAATAGATTCAAATATAACATATATTCAAATCAAAGTATGTTTATTGGTAATGAAAATAGAGAGCGAATAGTTTATTTGAAATATTCCAATTCCTTTGGTCTGTAGCTACCATAGTTACCAATTTGAGACAAATAATAAAATAAATGTTTATTTTTATAGCCGCCTTCTCGATAAACCACATACCAACCATTTTCATATAGATGCCAATCTTCCATTAATTTTTCAACATCTTCCAAATTACATTCGTCTACTTTGGTTGACAAGAATTCTCTTTTATCTAATTTTTTGCCCAAAGATGACTTTGATATACCGATGTCCCAATCATGATATACTTTATGTGTTCCATTCGGGTGTTTAAAGGTAATATGGGAACCACATCCGTTTTTTGCTGCACGCAACATTATGTTTTTGTCAATCATTGACATAAATTTCTTTCATCAATTTTTTATGCGTCTATAATCAAAACACTTATCGTCTTTGTCTATGAGACATATCTTTATTGGTCGTTCTATGAACCCCTTTATTGTGATATTTTCTAATAGGTCTTACCTTTTGTTTATTTATAAATTTATCTGAACATTTATTTTTTTCATATTTTTTATTTAAAGGTACAATTCGGTTGTCCAATAAAAGTGCATTAAGACGAGTCATGGTCAAAATATAGGAGAACATTGTTAATAGTCATAATTAATAATCAATAACATACTTCAATTTTAATTATATTTGTAAAAAGATTTAAATAAAATAGCATATTTAATAGATATATGGCTGCTATTGGAATAGATTTGGGAACTACTTATTCATGTGTCGGGTGTTGGAAAAACAACGCCGTCGAAATTATCGCAAACGATATGGGAAACAGAACCACTCCGTCTTACGTTGCTTTTACAAAAGAAGAGCGTCTTGTTGGAAATGCTGCAAAAAATCAGGTATCAATGAATCCATCAAATACCATTTTTGACGCTAAAAGATTAATTGGACGCACTTTTGATAATGATAAAGTTCAATCTGATATGAAACATTGGCCTTTTAAAGTTGAGGCGGATAAAAATAATAAACCTACTATTGTTGTGGAATATAAAAATGAGGTTAAACAAATAAAACCAGAGGAAATTTCTGCAATGATATTGTCGAAAATGAAGAGTATCGCCGAAAACTTTCTTGGTAAAGATGTAGATTCAGCTGTTATTACTGTACCAGCTTATTTTAATGATTCACAAAGACAAGCAACGAAAGATGCTGGTGCTATCGCGGGTTTGAATGTCCTTCGCATTATTAATGAACCGACTGCTGCTGCCATTGCGTATGGGTTAGACCATGGTTCAAAAGAGGAACAAAAAATATTGATTTTTGATTTAGGCGGAGGAACATTTGATGTTTCTTTATTGAACATTGAAGACGGGATTTTTGAAGTTTTGGCTACAGCAGGGGACACGCATCTCGGTGGAGAAGACTTTGATAATAGACTTGTTGAATTTTTTGTTCAGGAAATCAAGAAAAAACAAAAGTTAAGCATTTCAGAAAATCCAAGAGCGCTTAGAAGATTGAGAACGGCTTGTGAAAGAGCAAAGAGAACATTATCTACTAGTACACAAGCATTTATTGAAATAGATGGTCTTGCGGAAGGTCAAGATTTTAGCTCCACAATTACCAGAGCGAGATTTGAAACAATGAACATGGATTATTTCAATAAATGTATGCAACCAGTGGAAAAAGTATTAAAAGACGCGAAATGTAGTAAAAATGAGGTGGACAAAATTGTTTTGGTAGGGGGTTCTACCAGAATTCCAAAAATCCAAAGTATGTTGAAAGCATTTTTTAATAACAAAGATTTATGCAAAGATATTAATCCGGATGAAGCGGTGGCATATGGTGCAACTGTGCAGGCAGCGATATTGTCTGGAGTAAAATCTGATAAAATAGACGACCTTTTATTATTGGATGTCACACCTTTATCTCTTGGCATTGAAACTGCTGGTGGAATAATGACTAATTTAATTAATAGAAATACCACAGTTCCGACTAAAAAAAGTCAAACATTTTCAACATATGCGGATAATCAGCCTGGTGTACTTATCCAAGTGTTTGAAGGAGAAAGAAAAATGACAAAAGATAACAATCTTCTAGGGAAATTTCATTTAGATGGGATTCCCCCGATGCCAAGAGGGGTGCCACAAATTGAGGTGACATATGATATTGACGCCAATGGTATTTTAACAGTATCTTCTGTTGAGAAAAGTACAGGAAAAGAGCAAAAAATCAAAATTACAAATGATAAAGGGAGATTAAGCAAAGAAGAAGTAGAAAAAATGATTGCTGAAGCAGAAAAATTTAAGGAAGATGATGAGAAAGTTGCGGCAAGAATAGAATCTAAAAATAAATTGGAAAATTATTGTTATTCGATGAAACAAACTCTCGGCGATGAAAAATTAAAGGACAAATTTGAAGAAGAAGATAAAAAAACCATGGAAACAAATGTCGAAGGGACGCTTAAATGGTTATACGACCATCAAGACGAAGAAAAAGGTGTTTATGATGAAAAATACACTGAAATTGAAAAGATATTAAGTCCTATTATGACAAAAATGTATCAGAGTGCAGCTGGTGCTGGTGGAATGCCTGGAGGAATGCCTGGAGGAATGCCTGGTGGAATGCCTGGAGGAATGCCTGGTGGAATGCCTGGAGGAATGCCTGGTGGAATGCCTGGTGGAATGCCTGGCGGAATGCCTGGTGGAATGCCCGGTGGAATACCTGGAGGAATGCCCGGTGGAATACCGGAAGAAGATGATTCCAATATTGAAATTTCTGAGGTAGATTAATTTATACAATAATTAAATATATATAAAAATTTAATTATTATAATTATAAATATGTTTTTGTGGATTGTTATTACTGGAGGGTTTTTCTCTTTTTTTGCTTCAATGGGTATAGGTGCAAATGATGCTGCAAATGCATTTGCCACGTCAGTTGGTTCTAAAACACTTACAATAAGACAGGCTGTTATATTGGCTGCTATTTTTGAAACCAGTGGTGCTATACTAATGGGTAACCATGTTACTAATACTATTCGCAAAGGAATAGCCGACCATCAATGTTTTGAAGATAATCCAGAAGTACTAATGTACGGATGCATGTGGGTTATTTTTTCTGTTGGAGTATGGTTGTTTTTAGCCAGTTACTTAGAAATGCCGGTTTCTACTACCCATTCGTGCGTGGGAGGAATGATAGGAATGGCTCTTGTTTTAGGTGGAGTTGATTGTGTAATTTGGTATAAACCATTAGAAACATTTCCCTATGTTGGGGGTGTTAGTGGTATTGTAATGTCATGGTTTATATCCCCTGTGTTTGCATGTTTGATGGCAATGTTTACTTTCTCAATAACTCGAACATTTGCTCTGCGTCATAACTTTAATACAAAAAGAATAAATATAGTTTATCCTGTCTTGATAGGTTCTACAATGACAATCAATATATTTTTCATTATTTATAAAGGTGCGAAAGGATTGGGGTTGGATAAAACGTCTTTGGAAGTTGCTTTTGCGGTAGCATTTGGCACGGGAGGAGTATGTGCTCTAATTACAATACCTTTGGTCCCGAGGTTTAAAAAAGCGGTTCATAAAAAATTTGCAAATAAAAAAGAAAAAACATGTGAAGTTGAAATGAAATGTATTGAAAATAGAATTATTGAATCAAGAAATACACTTAATATAAGAAATGATGTTGAATTAAATCGCGTTGTGGCTTTACATCAAAACGCTGAAAAATTTGATGAAAAGACAGAAGATGTATTTAAATATCTACAAGTATTTACAGCTGTTTGTGGCGCGTTTAGTCATGGAGCCAATGATGTGGCAAATGCTATTGGTCCATTTGCCGCTATCTTTATGATTTATAATTCGGGGGACAAACTTAAAAAAGAAAATAGTTTGGGCGATGATGCATATTGGATTTTGGGTATGGGTGGTCTCGGTATTGCCATTGGTCTTTTTGTATACGGGTATAAAATTATGCATGCTATTGGGGATAAATTATGTAAAATTACACCATCGAGAGGCGTTGCAATTGAATTAAGTTCAGCATTGGTCATTATTGTCGGAAGTCGATTAAAAATGCCATTATCCACAACACATTGTCAAGTAGGGGCAACCATTGGGGTGGGGTTATTGGAAGATGCGACAACCTGTTCGGGTATTAATTGTAAAGTAGTCCTTAAAACTATAGTGGGTTGGTTAATTACTTGTGTGGTTGTTGGTGGGACGACAGCGCTCCTTGTTTCTCAAGGAGCGTATGCACCTTCTGTTTGTGGATGGGAAACATGTCTTATCAAAAACGCTACTCAATTTTAATAAGTTCCTTGACAATCACGTTTTCCGATATGTTCTTTTTGATATGAATCGTGTTTTTAGCTCTTTCACTATCTTTCTCTCCACCGGTCATATTAAATATCATTTTATGCCATTCTTGAGTAAGTTCTCCTTTATCTAAATAACCAGGGTTGGCTTGTTCCCATTCCTTTATCTTTAAAATCTGTTTTTTTGTGATTTTTTGAATGGTTTTATCAATTTTTACATTTGACTTATCTTTTCCCCATTTATCAGAATCTTTCACATAAAATTGCAATCTTTTCTTGTCCGAGCAATGAATTGGTCTTTCAGTTACCTTCATATCAGTAAGATGTCTTGCAAATATATTACTGATTCCTTTTACATAACCATGTTGATTTGTATATTCCAAATCTTCCAACGACACTTTTATATTGTCAACAAAATCAGTGAGATTCATAGCATTTTTACAATGACTATTGAGAAACACATTTACAGATATTTTATTATTATTGTTGTTTCCCAATTTGGGTATCATTTCATGTTGATTTTTAATTAGTTTTTCTATCAAGTCACCCTGTTTAATCAAAACCTCGGTAAGGATTCTTACTGATTCACTAGAACTACTTATTACCATATTTTGCTGTACCGATGCTTCTTGGCGACTTTGACGATTTTTATCCAAATCGATTGTATCGTCGATAGAAACACATTTTTTTTTATGACGTGATAATCCGCTTGAAAATTTATATTTTTTGTTACATATATTGCATTTATATTTCAATATGTTATCCTTTTTGTTATCCTTTTTGTTATCCTTTTTGTTATCCTTTTTGTTATCCTTTTTGTTGATTTTTTTACCATATGTTATCATTTTATGTTTTGTAGTGGACAAATGTTTTTCATAATCATATTTATTCCTTGATGTGTATAGGCACTTTTTACAATGAAATTTTTTTGGCGACTTTTGGCGACTTTTCATCCTTATAAAATGATAACATAAAAATCGCCTAAATCATTTTTATAAATATAGTTTACACTTTTCAAAATTTTTGGTTTTAAAGAGTCCAAAACGGGGAGTCCTCTTTTTTTTTCAGTAAACCGCATTTTTCCTGTTTCAGATGTTTCAATCAAGCTGTGGGTCAAAATGAGGTAGTCAAAAAGCCAAGGTCAACGTATTAGTGCTCCGAAGGTCATTGTTACCATTTGTTACCATTGTTACCATTTTGATTTCATGTAGGCGTTTTTTTTTGCCATGTTTTCGATTTCATCTCTTAGAACACCTCTCGATGCATTTTCGGTTAATTTATTTTTGGCGACTTTTGGCGACTTTTGGCGACTTTTGAAATGATAACGGAAAAGTCGCCAAATTAGGTCATTTCGGAAATGGCGAAAAAATGCATGTAGTGGGAGGTTTCAGTTTTTTCGACGTTTCGATGCTACAACATGAGGGGTATTTTGAAAACATGCAGAAAACGAGCTCAAAAAAAATAGCCAAATCCACCTTTTGGACATTTTTAAAATGTCCATTTCCAAATTTTTAGGGTTTTAAAGAGTTCAAAACGTGAGTCCTCTTTTTTTAGTGCCTTTTTTTCAGTAAACGCGCATTTTCCCTGTTCAGTTGTTTCAATCAAGCCATGTGAGTCAAATATGCGAGTCAAAAAGCCAAGGTCAACGTATTAGTGCTCCGAAGGTCATTGTTACCATTTGTTACCATTGTTACCATTTTGATTTCATGTAGGCGTTTTATTTGTGATGTTTTCGATTTCATCTCTTAGAACGCCTCTCCGTTCATTTTGGGTTAATTTATTTTTGGCGACTTTTGGCGACTTTTGGCGACTTTTGAAATGATAACGGAAAAGTCGCCAAATTAGGTCATTTCAGAAAGGTCAAAAAATGCATGTAGGTATGTTTTTCTTGAAAAAAATATTTCATTTCTTACAATTTCTAGGGGAAAAATGATATGTGCAGAAAACGGGCTCAAAAAAAATAGCCAAATCCACCTTTTGGACATTTTTAAAATGTCCATTTCCAAATTTTTAGGGTTTTAAAGAGTTCAAAACGTGAGTCCTCTTTTTTTAGTGCCTTTTTTTCAGTTACAATTTATGTTACTAACAATATTGTTATATATGCCGCAGAAACTAACTCTCCATTCAAGCTACTCATTCGATAATTTTCATAGACGAAAGGAGGGCGTGTTTTACCATTTCCGGATATTCTCTCTCCTTTATAAGTTTTCGCTCCTAAAAATTTAATTGGAACTTTTGTTTTCTTATGAACAAAGGAGAAAATGAAATCCCATGTTAGGGTTTTTGGGTATTCACTTCTGTATATAATTGTTTTTTCCCCTGTTGCAAATGGCATATTTGCTAAAATAATATCGGTTGGCATTTTTTTTGCTACTAATAAAAAAATTAAAACTATTTCAATTTTAAAATTATATATTATTTCATAAAAAATATATATAATTATTTTTTAAAATGCCATTTCTCATTTTTACCTTTAATGGCTTTTTTCTGAAACAAGTTTTCAGTATTAGCAAGGCGCTTGCGAAGTTTATCATATTTTAAGGTAGATACCGATGGCAACTTCATTAGTTTTGGTTTGTAGTTATCCATAAGCATTCCTGTAGCATTTTTTAAATTACCAACTCTAATTTTAATGCCATTTTCAATGTGAGGATTGGGGAAAAATAGCACATCCAGGGCGACACGCCCATAATTTTTGACATTCCATTTGATGCGATATGTAAGTGCATCATCGTTAAATTCTCCGTCATCAAAACGTGTTTTTAGCTGTTTCATAGTAAAGAACTTTTTGCCTTCTTCTGTCGTATTTACCTTTTTAGAGACGAGGTCAATTAGCATTCCATGTCCTTCCGCATGAATAAAAAATTTACTATAGAAAAAACCATCTGTTACAATATTGTGTGTAACAGGAGTAAGTTTTTCAGCATATTTTATCATTCGAAACATGTGTTCTGGTGATGCTCTATCAACTTGAGCATTAATAAAAGTATTTCCCTGCTCAAACATGCGATAAACAGCTTTAGTATTTGGTAGTTTTACAGGAATATTGCTTTTAAGAGGAAAAATATAAGGATCGCCACCACTACTACCACTACTGCCTGCAGTAAGGAAAACTGGTAATTTATTTGTTGCATCAGCAGATGTATCCCAGGGAGTCGATTGAAATGCTGTATTTAAGACTGCCGAACCGTCCGTTGGAGTTTGAGTGAATTGGTTTCCTGAGACCAAGGAAGTGCCTCTCCAGTGGAAGGAGTCCCAACCATTAGGAGGATTATCGTTGGGCCCCAGGCCGTTCGGGAGGTTTAAAATGTCGGCACTACCAGTACCACCCCCATTTTCAAGTCCACATGCAGTATAAGTACTACCAACTTTTAATAAAACATAACAATTTGTGATGGTGGGTTTGCTAGCAGTATTATTCGAAAATCCTAAACCTTTTCCTATTAATGCGCCGAACTGGGGAAAACCAACAGAATTAGGAGTCGGGACAGCTATAGTATTATCAGTTAATTCTATATAAGAAATACACCCAGATAAATCCCAGTGTTGAATACTGTTCCCACTACCATTATCTCTTCCCGGTTGAGTACCCCAAAAACCACCTTCAACCAGGTATGTTGATGAGGCAAAATCCACAGGGAAGATGTACATGCAATTTTGCATAGTCACATTATGTCTGGCGTCTGGACCTCTTCCTATAAAACCACCAGTTTCAGCGCCGGCTCGAATACAACGTTTAGAAATACAATTTTGTATTAATACACCTATTAATGAACTACCTTGAGATGAATGGCCTTTTTGTATATACCCTCCATGACCAGCCGTTAACGTAGAACTCCCACTTACATCTAATATAAGATTTTTAATTGTACATCGGTATGCGTCATCAAAATTTCGGTTGGCCTGGTTTGGATTAGTATTACCACAAATATCAAATAAACCGGGTTTATTTGTCCCAAGTATATATATAGTATATCTAGCACCATCAAATACTTCTCCCGCTGCCAAATGAATACAATTACCATTATGATACCCAAGGTTACTTAATGTTACATCCTTAGTTAAGGTATATGTCTTTACTCCATCAATAATAGCGTATGTTATAGCATCTGTTGGTGTTGCATTTGAGGCACTTGTATAATAAGCTTCATTCTCTGTTTGGTGAGCCATTATAATATTATACAAGAAAATTATTAAACACAAAATTTAATTGTTTTTTAAAATACTATTAAATACTATTTTTTATTATTAAATAAATGGACTCCGAAATTATCACATTTCTCAAAAAATGTAAATTGAAATTTGAAGATGAAAATCAGCTAAATGGTCAACTAATACCAAGAGATTTGTTATTATCTGTGAATGTATATGAATCGGTAAAGCCAGCAATTATTGATTTGAAAAAAAAGTTTAGCAGTTCCGCCCTAACTTCTCTCCAAAAAGATGCAGAAAAAGGTCAAAAATGGCCATTATTAAACCTTGTCAGGCAAATTCTCAAAGTATGTAATTATAGAATGAAACCTGTAAGGCGCAGCGATGGCTATGATGAAGAGGGTAAAAAAAAGTATAAACGTTTGTTTTTAATTGAAAAATTAAAATCTACTCAAAATATTGAGAAATTAACGTTAAATAATTGTGAATAGTGTGGATAAAATATAAAAAATTAGTATTCATGTATATTAAAATGAACAATTCTACAACATTTGCGGCTACTATTGGATTTAGTGCTTTAGGCGTTTTAGCATATTATGGATATCAAAACATCAATAAAGAAACAGAAACCCAACTTTATAATGAAGTTGACAATGTTGACGAAACAACGACTGATTTACAAGATAAAGCAAAGGATGAAGTTAAAAAGGTTATTGAAAATGTTACTGGTTCATGGAGCGGATTTTGGAAAAATGAATATAATGATATTAATAAAGACGAAAAAGTCGCAGAAGAATAAATTTTATATATATTTTAAATCAAATTTATATAAAATTATATATTATCAATATTGAATCTCACCTTCTTTTTACCTTGATATACAATTAAACAATGTTTTGTATCAAACATTTTCATTATTATACTTCTAATTTTGTTTTTTGTTAATCCCAATATTTTCTTGGTTTTTTCTTTTAAAGTGTATATTTTTCTCTTTTCATTATGCATCTGATATAAAAATTGTTCTGTATAAAAAGCTTTAATTAATTCGACGTCTTTTAAATAGTACGTCGATACCTCTAATTTATATTCTCTTTTCATTTTCAATAATTTATTTGTAGATATTAGTTTTTTTGAGTATTTTTTACATATTTCAAATGTTTTTTCCAATACTTTTGTAATATTTTTGTCTAATGTTGAAATACTAATATATACAACGGTTCCACACATATTTGTTATTGTATAACAACTGGCTCCGTATACTAATTCCAGTTTTTCTCTTAGTATTTCTACTAACAAAGAAGATAAATCTCCACCCACAATTTCAGTAATGGTATCTAAATATATAAAATCTTTGTCATCAAAATACATATAAAGTGGGAAACAAATCTCAATATCTGTATTTTCGGCTCTAGAATTTTTAATAAATAATATTTTTTTTTTATCTTGAAAGCATGCCGCAGATTTAACCACTTGATAATTGTATGTTTCATTTTTATGAACACCGGCAGTTAATCTTTCGAATTTTGAAATGATTTTATCTTTTGGAATGCCTGTACTTATGATGAATAACATGTTTTTTTTAGTATAAAAATCTAAACAATATTGGATTAAATCTTTCTTTGTCAATGTCTTTAAAACTTTTAATTGTGTTTTGTCATCATTTGCATAACGCATACCTTCTATAGTAAACAAATTCTTACAAACGGCGTCATTTAATTTCCAAGAAGGGTCATTTATATATGACTTCAATTCATTTTCAACAGCTGTTTTTTCTTTATCAATCCTTTTCTGTGTAAAATGCGGTTTCAACATAATATCTACCACATATTCTAACATTTTATCAAAAAACTCGGAAAGTCCTTTTATCCAATAGCTATTTGTGGATATCGTAGTATGAGCATTAGATTCAACGCCATACTTTTCCCAATATGCTGTGCATGATTCAACGCCGCATTTTTTCCATGCAAAAGAAACGACGTGCTCCAATAAGTGCGAAATACCGGCTTGTTCTTTTGTCTCTAAATAAAATCCGCCTAAAAGTTGACAATCAATCAATGTAATATTTTTTTTTGGCGTTGGTAAAATAAGCAACGAATAACCATTTACTTTTATTATTTCTGGTACTTTTGAATAAAAAGACAATTGTTTGACATTTGTCTTCCGGGTTTTTGAATGTGTCTTTTTTTTGTTTTTTTTGGTAACATTCATATATATATATATTAAATATAATAGCATAATTATTGAAAATACATATTAAAAATATGAAAATTAATAATTATATGGAAAACGCATCAAATGCTGAAATAAAGGAGAAATTTGATAAAAATGTCACCCAGTTAACAGAGCAGGTTAAAGAAACATATAAAAGAGCATTTTTCGATTTATTGGAAGAAAAGGTAGGGAATAATCCCCCTGATTATGAATGGTTAACAAGACTTTATGGAGAGATAAAAACTAAATTAACGACTTTATTGAGGCAGAACTCGCAATTGCGCAGAGAAATCGAGGAATGTATGGATTGTGAATTATTTCATCAAATGATAAGCCATGATGCATTTAATCCAGAGGATTTTTATAATTTGATAAGATATGTTTTTGAGAAATGCAAACAATTAGGTTCTCCTGCTCGAGATAGTGAAACAGATGCTAAATTGCAAGAAATAGTCGATTTTGTAGATTCGGGAGAAGCCACATTTGCAACTTTAGTGCCTCTATTCATCAAAAATGCAAATGAATGTTTAGATGTAATTTACGATGATTTAAATGCATTAAAAGAGCAAATCAAAAATGGAAAATAAAGTTATATATATATATATATGGTTTTAACATATGGAAGAAGAAGAGCACAAAAACTCAATCGCGGCAACGAAATCGGTTTAAAAATGAGCGGATGTACTTCTAGGGTGGGACGTAAACCTGTTCTTAATATGTGCATCCGTAGACGCGCACCCTGTGTCACTCCCCCCACCCCATCAGAAGCAATTCGAATCCTTCACAACTATTTTATACAAGTATTTGGGAGGTTTGCGGGGGTTTTAATTCTAGTTGGCAAACAAGAAACATTAAAATCAGATGGTGTTATATATACACATTTAGATAAAATCAAACATTATCACAGAACGACGCCCGAATATGCTGATTTGCCATGGCGTATTAAGATGGCTGTTAATGTAATTAATAATTTAGGAATAATGGGTAGTCTCGCGGCAGGAACGCCACCAGTTCCACACGTTGTTGGATGGGAATCGTGGAAAGGTATAGGAGCACTTCGCTCAGCTGGATATGGTAATACGATAATGATTGGTAACGAAAGCGTATTAATGTTCTCCGCCAATACTTCTCTGAGCTGGTGGGATAAAAGCACCACCACGCCGGGCAAGTATCAGGTCCTATACGATATGTTTGCTATTTCAATGTCAAAGGTGCGAACTGCCATTAATGTCGGGACAATAAACAAATACACCGGCCGGGGAAACCCGATACCGACATCCATCATGTTTTGGGATGGATTAAGTGAATTGTTTTTATCCGTCACCTACTACGCGGACAACTCGAGTATGACCTCCTGCCTCCCCAATCTCTTGTGCCACTACTACGACGAAATCATGGATGCCACCTCCACACCAAAATACGTCGAAGGTTTGTTCAACACGTGGCTGTATTATTTTGATAGATACATAACTGCCAACGAGCCTAATAATAAATCAAATTTTTTCAATTCAAAAGGGCACACCAACGGAAAGTTCGTCAATCTGGATCAAGACGAAATGGACAAATTGATAGGTCTTTTTGAAAGCACGGGAGGCGCCACATTTGTTCCATCAACATTGCTTTTTGGATGGTGGAAACCAACCTGGGCGTAGACCATATTAAATCTATTTAAGAATATTTATTTATTAATAAATAAATGGAATATTGGGGAAAATCAGATACAAGCGTAAGTTTTTGTGAAAATAAATATATAAAATCCCAGTTTATAGCTGAATATCATAACGCAATATCTTCATTGTGTTATGTTTTTATGGGGTTATTATTAATAAAGAAAAGACATAGAACATTGGGAAAATGGCTATGTGCTGTCGGGATTGGTGCATTTTTACTACACACAACATTAAGGAAATGGACACAAATGGCCGATGAGGGTGCAATGTTAGGATTAAGTTTTAATATTTTGAACAAATTAAATTCAAAATATAGCAAATATTGGTTATATCCGTGCCTGTTATTTTACGTGTTTTTTTGTGATTATTTTCTGGTTTTTTTTGGATTGTTTTCAACTTTACAAGTGTTAATAGTAGTTAATGTTAACAAAAAAAAGAATGTCAACAACAAAAAATGGATAATGTTATATATAACTTCATTTAGTATAGCTATTTTATGTTGGACATTGGACCAACTTTGTAAAGCGAAATTTAATAATACGTTGGAACCTATGCAATTGCATGCTTGGTGGCATTTATTTACTTCTCTAGCCATAGGATTTGGTGTAAGGTCTATTATGTAAACCAATAAGTCTGTCGCAAAATATATAAATTCTATTATATTATGTATGTTAAGGTATTTGAATCACGCTTTATTATTTATTTATTCTAATTGGAAAATTTTATTTTTAATAATAATCATATTGGCAGTCATAATTATATTTTTAATATGGACTATTGCTAGTTTTTATGTTTTAAAATATTTGAAAAAAAATTTTGATGAAAATTTTTATTTTAACGATTACACAGATAATTGTAAAAAATACCTTAAATTATATGGCGAATTACCCATTAAAAATATTTATTTAGTTAGGCAGCCAGTGGGGAAAATAAATTCATTGATAGCTAATATAGTTACTTTCAATGGAATAAGTAGAAAAATAAATTCATATAATACAATTAATAAAGATAACGAATTTTTTCCAATTCATACATCAATGATATTTGAAGTTGAATTACCCAATAAATTCAAAAAACATGTTATTATTGAGAAAAATAACAATATTAACATTTCAACAAATTATAAAAAATATGAATGTCAAGATATAATAAAGCTAAGTGTAAAGAAAAACAAGAAAAACAAGAAAAACAAATTTGTTACAATAAATAATATATTGGAAAAAACAAAAAATAGAATTGGCAAAGAAAAATACTTTAATTGGCATATTTATAAAAATAATTGTGTAAAATTTTCAGAAGAATTATTAATATCTATAAACAAAAACAATGAAAAAAACAGAAAATTTATTAATAAAAATGATTTTTTTAAAAATGTAAATGAATCATCCAATTTCAAATTACATATCATCAATACTTCAATAAACTTATTTAATTTTATTCAAAAAATCGCATTTGATTCAATATGGATTTAGAAATATGTGTAAATTAAAAAATATTCATTAAGAGTATAATGTGGCAATTAATAATGGGATTTGGTATGGGCGTTTATGTTGGCACCAATTATGATTGCAAGCCAACGATGATTTTTCTTTCAACATGTATTAAGAATAATGTTCCAAAGCAAGTAATACCTGAGAAGAAGGAGGATGACGATAACTAAAACATTGATGGGATACTATATTCTCCTTTTTCATCAAGAACATATTTCGCAATAACAGCAGGGTCAATTACATTTTCATATACATTTTGAGGGTTATACACATTCCCTGATTTATCAATATAATAAATTATTCCTTTTATTTCCTGTGCCCAAACCTCTAATTTGGTGAATGGGGATTGTGATTTTTCTTCCCCACTAACTTCTCCATGAGGAATACCTTTAATATGGGTTCCGCAAAATTTTTCTTCATTTTTTTTCCTTCTGGTACATTGTTCCAGGTTAGCTCTTAAGGCACAACATCTTTCATGCAAAGGTATTGTATTTTTCACACGTTTTCTTTTTTGCATATCCAGTTTAGTTATTGTTATGTTACTATAATCATATATATATTGGAGTAGTTTTTGGGATTTATTGGATTCCATCATCTCCAATTCTTGCATGTAAATTTTGATATCATTTTTGAAAGTATGACAGAAGTCTAGTAATTTGGTATTAATGCGTTTTTCCATTTTTATGCATAATATTGATTTGTTATTATCAAATCAATTTTATTAAAATTTACTTTTAGTTGGTAATATGAAATAGAATATTATTAACGCATATATCCATAATCTATACGGAGTTATTACTGCCGGACTAATTCTTGGATATAAATAAGGAATAAAGTTTATTAATTTATTTAAAGCAAAAAAAACAATAATAATAGGTATATATTTTTTTAGAATTTCAATCATTTATATATAATTATATTATTCTATTTCATACTTTGTGTATAGAGGGTCCCATGTTGATTTTAAACTATCCATATTTATTAAATGCATTGATAGCGGTATTTGTTGTTCATAATCTTTAATTATATATACCGGGTTTATTTCCCAAACACTGCCATTTATTTTTGGGATTCGACCTAAATATAAACTTTGAAACTTCTGCGCCCACTCATTGTTTTTTTTTTTTATATCGGATATTTTACTTTTATATTTATTCAATAAAACTTTTGTATTATTCATAAATAGTGCAAACCGCACTATTCCCCCTTTAACAATTTTGCCGTTTTCATCAGCTATTTCTTTACCATATACTTTTCTTTGTTTATAATTATGGGTCCATCCACCTTGTCGAAATGCACCAGTATAATTTGTAAAATAATAAAATGGTCCAAACATATCAGAAAGTCCATCATTGTGTTTTTTTTTTAAACCTAGTGTCGCAACAATTGGTAAAAATTTATAATAATTACCATAATAACCAACGCTTGGAATTTCGATGCGTTGCGAATCCATCATTAAATATATAAGAGTTGGGTTTTTGTAAAATACCATATATACGGATTTATGAATGTTAAAATTTAAACTTTTTTTATGATTACATATTTCATCTATTAAAACCCACCAAAGAGACGCCTTGTTTTTAATTAATTTCAACCATTGTTGTTCAGCTCTCGGGATATTTGCATATTCATCAACTTTTGATAAATTATAAAATACATGAATAGTATTATTATATTCTAAAAACCCGGTTGGTTTAATTTTAATATTAATGGCTTTCATAAGTAATTTATTTGATTCTTTTAAAAAATCGACTTTATGTGTTATTTTTTTAAATGGGAAAATTAATAAATTTGTTAAATTCTTAGTTTTCGTTGGATATTTATATAACAAATATTGTAAATATGGTTTATCAATACCAAATCGATTCCTACATGTCGTTATAAAATAAGGACAAATAACTATTTTGGTAATATTATTAGAAATATTTTTAAAATCGGTACTTAAGATGTCATTTATAGGATAGTCAAAATCCTTACATTTATTTTTACTTTGGAGAGGTTCGGGTGCTTTTATTTTAATGGCCATGGGAATTGAGGTTAATTTGGATAGATTTTTTAATTTCAGAGTTTCTGTTGTTTTGTTGGAGTGATTATCTTTTAAAGAATTTTTATATGATGATTTTACATTCATTGTATATATAAATGCTATGAATATTTATTTTTTAACTTTTCTTCTAATATTTTCTTTTATTTTCACACTTCTATTATTTAAAATAAAATTACTTATTTCATTTGCTTGAATAGAATCTTCTTTAAAGTATTGCGTTAAACAACTCAATAGATGTTTTTTAGATAATGATTGTTTTACTTTTTGCTTTGTATAAATAAGTTTCCCGCCTTTATCATCTAAATCAAAACAATCAATCTCATTCTCTCGCATAATTCTGACTAAAGTTTCAGTATTTTCTTTTTTTTCTTTGCGTTTTTCTTTAATGCGTCGTTGTAAGTTTTTAATTTCTTCATCTAACCCAATCCAATGTTTTATATTGCCAATTAGTTCATCTTTATTCATTTATAATTCATACATATTTTTTCATTAAATAGTTTTTTTCTGAATATGTCTTCCACAAAAATATGTATTTTTTTTCGCTTTGCACCCACAAGCAAGTCCTTTTCTTTTCCCATTCTTAATTATTGCTGTGCATATAGGACCTACGTTAACATTTTGATTCGTATTAGTTTTATTGTGTCTATTGCAAAATTCGCTAACGCATGATTTGCCACACATTTCTCCTTTACGTTTACCAGATTTTAACAAAGCAATACAACTTTTAAATTTTAATACTTTTGTTGGTGGCCAATTTACACCTTTAATTTTTTTTTCAAAAAGTTCACTTTTGTATTGTAATACACCGGAATGCACGCTTCGACAATATGGACATTTAATTTCAAAATTTTTAATTTTCTGCGTTTCCAATAAATTTTTTTTTTTTTGACTTTGTATTTCATTTAAGAGACTTAAATAGTTAAATGTGTGTTTACATTTAAGTTCGATACAATCTTTATCTAAAACTTGCCCGTCTATCAAACAACAATTTTCATAATCATCTTCACCTTCTTCTAGCAATTTATACAGATTCGAATAAAACAAAGCATTTTCATTCATTAAGTTAATATTTTTGAAACTCTTTATATCTTATTAGTATATATGTCTGGGATAAATAAATGGGGTCCACCAACATGGTTGTTTCTACATGCATTTGTATGTAGAATTAATGAAAATTTTTATTTGAAAAACAAAAATGAATGTTTAAACATAATTAAGAATATATGTTATACGTTGCCATGTATATATTGTAGAACTCACGCAACTAATTTTATGAAAAGTGTGAATGTACATAATGTTCCAAATAAAGCAAAATTGATAGAAATGTTATTTACTTTTCATAATAACGTTAATTCTAGATTAGGGAAACCAGTTAAAGAATTAAAATTTCTTGAAAAATATAAAGAATATAATTTTAATAATATAATTATTTCATTTAGAATGGTTTTCAAAACAAGATATGGTTTTTTGATGAATGGGTATATTTCCAATGAAACAAGTAGAAAAAGAACAATCGATAATACTGATAATTGGTTAAAAAAAAACTGGAAATTTTTCAATTAAGCATTTTGGTCAGTACAATAATAATAAGGGTTTTTGTCACTCTTTGACCGCCCGTTTCCTGCGCCAAAATTGTAAAGTATATGTTTCTTAACAGATGATTTGGTAAATGCTTCGAGTATCAATATTATACCAACACCTCCAACGGCACCAAATATGAATGTACCCAACCATCTTTTCCAACTAATACAATGATTGACATCACCTTTCATCATCATCCCTACTACATTGGCTCGAATAAATAAGTTGAAAAGGGAACTAGCCACAACCAAAATTGTTATTGTTATTTTTTTGTAAATGTCAACAGCTCCCCAAACGCCAATTAGACAGGACATTATATATCCTATGGTATATCCCATGAGAATGGATTGGGTATCGTTTGTTAAAATGGACCAGTTTTGGAGTCCAATATCCATGGAGCAATAAGATGGACTTAATGTGACATTTTTTGAAATTTTAGATGCAAATCCAGAGAATATAGTAGTTACAATAATGGCCGTTATTACAAACACGACTCCCTTGCCGTCGGCATTCCAGAAGGAGGATATTATCGCAGAAGATAATATTATTAACGGCATGTATTTACCTGCCAATTTTTGCATTACATTTCCTTTTAAATTAGTTATAGGAATATCGGTTGTTTTAGTTGTTGACATATGTATATATTCTATATTTTTTTATACAAATACTAATAATAAAACCTCGGATATATTTGATACTTGGTGAAAAACGATATTTTTAATTTCATCTTTTTCGCCATGTTTTTCCATGAATTTTTCGAAATCGTTATTATTTTCTTTTGGGAAAATAAATTCCTTAACCCCCGCTTTGACACCTCCTAAAATTTTAAGTTTTAAGCCACCTATGGCAGTGACTTTCCCTTGTAAATTAATTTCTCCGGTAATCGCAATAGTATTCTTGATTTTTTTATTGTTTAAAATACTATAAATGGTGGTAGTTATAGCTGTGCCTGCGGAAGGTCCATCTTTGGGGGTGGCGCCTTCCGGACAATGAATATGAATGCCCTGCATTTTTGTTTCAGAGGAATCTTTAATAAATTTTTTTTGTTTAGCTTTGGATGTTAGTTTCCATGCTAACGTTTTAGCAACATTCATGGATTCTTTCATAACGTCTCCTTGAAGACCTGTTAACTTGAAATCTAAGAAATTTTGAGCAGGAAAAAAAGTGGTTTCAATAGGGATAACCCCTCCTCCCCCTAAAGAATTTGCCCATAAACCACTTATAACGCCTACTGCTGGAGTATCGTGTATCTTGGCATGTCTAACTTCAATGCGTTCTTTCAGAAAGTTATGTTTAACGTCTTCTTTTGTAATTTTAATAGGTATCTCCTTATATTTGTCTTCATTTTGAAGAATAGATAAATTAATTTCACTAATTATTTCAAATAATATTTCCTTTAATTTTCTCACACCCGGTTCATTGGTAAATGTTTCAATAATATATCTTAAAATAGTATCATCAAAAACAATTATATCCTCTAGACCTATATTTTTATTTATTTCAGGTAGCAAATATTTATTTGAAATAACTAACTTTTCTTCAACAGATAAATTGTCAAATTTAATCCTGTGAATTCTATCTAATAAAATGCGGTCGATTGCACTTGGGTCATTATAGGAAAAAATAAACAAGGCTTTGCTAAGATCCAAGTCAATGCCATTAAAATATTTATCTTGAAACGATTCATTTTGTGTAGAATCTACAAGATGGGTTAATATACCAATTATTTCTTTACCATGTTCACTTTTACTGACCTTATCTAATTCATCTATAAAAATGATAGGATTCATGCATTTTTTTTCCATTAGAATATCCACAATTCTTCCCCATGTTGAACCCACATACGTATAATTATGTCCAGACAAAGTGCTACCATTACAAGAGCCTCCAATGGGAATGAAAGCAAATGGTCTGTTTGTTTTAGTGGCTTCATCATATAAACATTTTGCCAAACCTTTTTTTGCCAATGATGTTTTTCCTACACCGGGTGGACCTTCAAAACCAAAACAATAACCATGTTGTTCGCCATTTATCCATTGTCCAATAATTCTTTCTATTTGACGTTTAGCATTTGTATGACCATGAACAGCGTCATTTAATATGGTGTTTGTATTTGTCATACTTGTATTGATTGAATTCCACTTGTTATGAATATTTTCAATTTGCGATATGATTTTTTTTTCTAATTCAATATGAAAACTACCAGGAAATTTTTTCTGCATTTCTTTTAGTATGAGATTGTTTGTTGATACATCATTGATAAATATGATCATATTTTCACGCATATAATTTGTTTTTTTGCCAGAATGACACAATTTATTATTTTTAAGTTTGTGTTTTTTAATAATAGAATTAATATAACAAATATTTGCAACCAGTGTATCTCTTTTCCCATTTGTAAAACATTTTATTAATTTCTGCATGACAATTTTATGAATATTGTTTAAATAATTATTTTGGATATCATCGATGCATTTACAAATTTCAATATACGAATAAGAATTTTTCTTATTTATATAATTGGGAGTTTCATCATTTATCAAATTAAGAATTATTTCAAAATCACTTTTAATATCTTTCATAATAGTTAGTATTTTTTCTTTTCTATAAATACCAAAAGGTATTTTTAACAATCCTTCTAAATATTGTCTTGCTTTTGAACCAGAATCTTCTGATTTTGCTTTGACTTCTTTTAATTTTACCATTGCTTTTTCTTTAACATTATCCGATGCCTTTAATAAGCATATTTGTTGCTCAATTGGTATTTTGTTAGTATCAAAATTACTTAAATCCCTGGTATATTTTAATGTTGTTTTCATCGCATCTCTAAAGAATTTTTTAATATTCCATGGCAAACTATCAAATAAAATAGTTTGTTCAAGTGTGTCAGCCCCGTTACCATTTCCTTCATTTGTCAACAAATCGTATAGAAGATATGCCAAATATTGGAATTCTGGATTGCCTTTTTTCATTAAAAGCTGTATTAATGTTTTTCTTTGACCATAAAGTTCGCAACTTATAAATTCTTTCACATTTTGTGATATTGGTTTTTGTTTAATTAAATTTATTTGCGTAACATACCCAATGAATCTTTGATATAATTCTTTGTTTGAATAAATTAAAAGTTCTTTGATTGTTAGTGTATTTACGAATCTTTCAAAGTCTGGTGTATTGAAATACTCTTGGTCTATTGGTTTTTCTTCGTATATCGAAATAATTTTATTTTTAATGAAATTATGATTATTGCATGTTAGAATTATATCATCTACTAATCCTGAAATAATTAATGTTTTTTTTTCTATGGGGTTTTTAATAGCGATTTTAATCCCGTAAACTTTTGTATTAAATTTATTACTTGTTCTTGCCAAATCAAAGCATTCAAAATTATCAGCATTTTCGACTATCATAAAATCTTCTACAATTCTATTTTTAGTTATTTTTTTATTGGCCTTCGTATTATTTGGTTTCCACGCTATGGCTTTATAATTGATAGGATGTACATATTTTCTAATGATTTCATATTTATCTTTATTTTCATCGTTAATGCTTTTATTAATAAAGTCTGCAGAAAATGCGACACTTATCAAATCGTCGATATTTTGAGTACCTGATTTTCTAAAAATATTAGATAATTCATTATTAATTTTTTGTAAATTATTTATAATATTATTTATATCAACTTTTTTCTTTTTCAAACAGCTTTGCAATTTATTTAATTCATTGTACAATGATTCCAAACCTTGAATACCGGTGTTTAATTCACTGACACCAATAATATCCTTAATTTTGTATTTTTGAATAGCTAAAACAGTATTAGATATCAACTCTTGAAAAAGAATGATTTTTTTTTTACAAAATTGTATTTTTTTGACATCTTTGGTTTTTTTTGAATTTGACGTTTTGATTTTCTCGTTTTTCATGGCTTTTTACTAAATATTGTTTCGATTTTTATTTTTTCAGAAAAAACTAATTATTATTTTGATGGTTTAATAAATAAATATTGAAAGGTATTAAATAAATTATGAAAAGTTATATTAATCAATGGGTATACCTAGTTATTTTTCACATATTGTAAAAAACCACGATAAAATAATTAAAAAAATTTGTCAACTAAATAAAAATATCGATAATTTTTATTTAGATAGTAATTCCATAATTTATGATTCCCTTCGTCTTCTTGAAAAGGAATATAATGGAGACGATATATTATTTGAAAAAAAATTACTAGAACATGTGTGTGAAAAAATCGATGAATATATTTCTATTATCAAGCCTCTTAAAAGAGTATTTATTGCATTTGATGGTGTTGCTCCAATCGCAAAACTTGAACAACAAAGAACAAGGCGTTATAAATCATATTTATTAAATATGTTTAAAAATACCTTTGAAAAGCAATCTGACAAATGGGACAAAACCGCAATAACGCCAGGTACAGAATTTATGGCCAAATTAGGTAACTTTATTAAAAATTACTATGAAAATAAAGAGAAACAATATAATATCCAAAAATTTATCGTTTCTACTAGCGATGAATGCGGAGAAGGGGAACATAAATTATTTGAATATATTAGAAAAAATGCTTTATCGCATCATAAAGAAATATCGATGGTTTATGGTTTGGATGCCGATTTAATTATGTTGGCATTGAATCATTTACCTGTATCAAACCAAATTTATTTATATAGAGAAACTCCTGAATTTATTAAATCATTAAATCGAGATTTAGAACCCAACGAACCTTATTTCTTAGATATTCCGCAATTAGCACAAGTTATAAGAAGAGATATGAATAGTAGTTCTACTATTTCAAAAAAACAGGAAAGCAATCGACTATATGATTATATATTCTTATGTTTTTTTCTTGGAAATGATTTTATGCCACACTTTCCTTCTGTTAACATAAGAACTGGTGGTATTTATACGATGTTATCTGCATACAAGAATTTATTCGGAAAAACATCGAAAAATCTTACCGATGGTAAAAATATTTATTGGACAAATGTAAAAAAAATAGTAGAATATATTGCACAATCTGAAGAAACGCATTTATTAAAGGAATATCAAATTAGAAATAAATGGGAAAAAAGATATTATCCTTCTGAAACGATAGATGACAAAATGAAAAAAATGGATAATATTCCAACAAAGGAGCGCAGTCTTGAAAAATACATCGACCCGACAAATAAAGGATGGGAGGAACGATATTACAAAGCACTATTTAACATTGATATAGACGATTATTGGAGAGAAAAAATATGTACAAATTATTTGGAAGGATTGGAATGGACAATGAAATATTATACATCTGGGTGCGTCGATTGGGGATGGTGTTATAATTATCATTACCCGCCTCTGTGGAAAGATTTATTGAAATATATTCCTTCATGGGATACAAATATGATAAGTGATAACGATAATCAACCGGTTCAGCCTTTAATACAATTGGCGTATGTTATTCCCAGACCCAGTTTAAAATTATTACCAACTCAATTTAGAGACGATATATTGGAACAAATGGGTGAAAAATACCCTTTGAATTGTAAAATAAATTGGACATTTTGTAAATATTTTTGGGAATCTCACCCGGAATTGCCTTTTATTGATATCGATAACTTGAAATTATTGATGAAGAATTAATCATCATCTGGTTCCGCGCGTATAATAGCAAAATTGTGAAACTTGCTACATGGCATAGTAGAAAAACTATTCGGACACAATGAATTTGTCTCTTTGGTGTTCCAAAGCAAAGAATATATATATTTCCACATTATATATTATATAAATAATTAAATATTAAAAGTATTTAATTATGATTTATTTATAAATGTCCACCAAAGAACGAATTTTAGAATTTAAAACAAGAAGCGAATTTAAAAATTTTGTTTCGTCTAAAAAAATAGTAATTGTTAAATTTACAGCAACATGGTGCGGGCCATGCAAAAGAAGTCAACCTTTAGTGGACGAATGTTTTAAGAACATGCCTAATAATGTTTATATGGTGGTCGTCGATATTGATAAATCGCCGGATATTAAGAGATATTTGAAATGTACATCGGTCCCGACCTTTGTTAATTTTGTAAATGGTGAAATTATGGACACTATTGTTGGAGGTAGCGAAGATGGTATTATTAGTTTTTTCAAAAAAACAGCTGCAAGGGCGTGATATATTTGTAAATAAAATAACATAATTTTCTATATGAGTCATCAAAACGATTTAAATATAGAAAATTATGATTTGGAGGATATATTAAATCTTTTCAAGCTGGAATATCATTTCGAAGAGGGTGATTTGAAGAGAGCATACAAGACAGCATTGAAAACACACCCAGATAGGTCAAATTTACCTGATAATTATTTTAGATTTTATATGAAAGCATATAAAATAGTGGAAAAAATATTTTATTTTAGATGCCAAAGGAAAAAGGGAGAAACAGATTTGGTATATGATTCAAATACAAATAATATGTCTAATGACAAAGCTGTATTATTGCACTCATTAAATGGTAAAAGTATAAGTGAATTTAATAAGTGGTTTAATAAAATGTTTGAAAATGTAAAATTAAATGACGACGAAAATGACAGCGGTTATAAAGAATGGATTAAAGAAAATAAGGTTAATGATGTCAGTGAAAAAGTATCATTGAATGATTTTGGAAAAGTATTTGAAAAAAGGAAAAATGAATGCAAAGCTTTAGTTAAACATGAACGCGTAGATGATATTTCAAATGAAGATGGAGGATATAATTTATCAAGAGAGAAAATATCAAATTATTCATCAAAGATATTTAGTAAATTACAATATGAAGATTTCAAAAAAGCACACACGGAAACCGTTGTACCTGTAACACACCAAGATTTTTTGAATAAAGAAAAATTTGAAAGCGTAGATATGTATAAAAGACATAGAAAAACACAAGAGGGTGCCCCTCCGTCTTTACAACAAAGTCAGCAATATTTAGCAGAAAGAACTAAAAATGATACGGAAATAGACTCAAGGAGAGCGTATAATATTATTAAAAGAGATGAGGAAATAGAGCAAGCAAATAACAAATGGTGGTCGAATCTACAAAGGTTAACGTAATAATGATTTTTTTTAAATTTATTTAAGTTACTATATATATATGTTCCGATACTTTTCATTTTTTATATTTATGACATTACTAGGGTTTTTATATGAAAAATATAAATTAAAATTTGAACCTGATGAAGATTTGAAAAAAAATTACCTTGTTCGGCAGTTTTTATTGAATAAAGATGGTGTTTTCGGAAATAAACCTATATTATGGATACATACGACGCACAATATTAATCAACGCTGGTGGCCAAGCTTTGGTTCAAGAAATACTAAATTATTAAACCAACCATATATCATTTCCTGTGTTGAAACAATTATCAAACATTGTTCCGAATCATTCAATATTTGTTTAATTGATGACAATTCATTTGAAAAAATAATTCCAGATTGGCAGATTGACATGAATAAATTAGCAGAACCAATTAAATGTCATATGAGATTGTTGGCTTTATCAAAGTTATTATATAATTATGGTGGTTTATTAATACCAAATTCAACCATTGTTTGTAAAAATTTGAAACCTCTATATGATGAGTCAATATCTGAGAAAGGATGTTTTTGTGTAAATATGATAAACAGAAATATTACTGCAGATTATAAAACCATATCTCCAAGTACTAAAATCATGGGTTGTAAAAAAAATAGTACCACAATGAAAAAATTTTCAAATTATTTAGAAATATTAACTGGTACAGATTATACAAATGAATCAGATTTTTTGGGGAAAGCTGATAATTGGTTATATAAGAAACACAACCTCAAAATTATTTGTGGGAAATTATTTGGAATCGAAGACTCAAATGGAGAGATTGTTAATATCGATAGGTTAATGGGAGAAACCCATATACCATTTATAAAAGATAAGTATGCCATATATATCCCAGGAGATGAAATTATCAAAAGAACAAAATACCAATGGTTTTCTAGATTATCACACAAACAACTGCGAAATTGCGACTCCATAGTAGCTAAACATTTATTAATTTCATAGGAACAAATATACTATATTTAATTTCATATGTTGACTTTGAGTATTTTATAGATGAAACAAATCCTATTGCATATAATTTGCAGATTTGTCTAATAATAGTGACGAAATTTTTATATGTCATTTTCCTCTCAATGTAAAAAAGTTTCGAATTATAATAATGAGGTTTTATTAAATCGATGTAAGGTTGGATTTTTTCTTTCATTTTTGCTTTTTTAAACAATGCTTTTGATAATATATATTTATTGTTTTTAAATTCACCAAATTGCCTAAAAAAAAATAAAAAGGCGTCTATCGGTGGATTTGTCTTAAATATTTGACCAGACATATATAATTATCAGTATATTTATATATAACAATTATTTCATAATTAAATAAGTTTAATAAGGTCTTGGGTAAAAAATAATAATTCTATTTCGTTTTCGTGTAATGTGTGGAAAAGGGCAATATATTTACATATATGTTTAATAATCTTGTATTTTATTTCTTCATTTAAAATAGTTGTTATTTTGATAAATTGAAAATAACTATCTAAAATATCCATTACAGAGTAGCCCTTTTTAAATATATTGTTTATGATTTTATATGCACCATCGATGTCGCTATTTAAATACCACATATTTGTAAATCTTTCAAAATCATAATAACTAATATTGGTACAGATTTGTTTTGCCATAGTTAGATTTATTTTTATATCCAACAAACTAAATTTTTCCAAATAATTAATAATTAAACGAATTGAGTTATTACAAACAGTTATAATAAATTCTTCGGCATCTTTTGTTATTATTATATTTTCAGAAACTTTTATTTTGTTTACGATACTTTTAAGAGTATCCTTCTTATTTGTTTTTAATTTTATTAACGTGCATCGTGATTGAATGCTTTCAATTGTTTTTTGAATATTGGAACATGAAGCAATAAAGTTGACTTTATGACTATATTTATCAATACAATTCCTAAAAACCTGTTGACTTTGCTCATTTATCAAATCAATATCATCCAATATAATAAATTTTTTCTTACCATAAATGCTTGAAGACGTTTGACAAAATGTTTTAACTTCTTTTCTATAATATGAAATACCTTGTTCATGCAAATTATTAATGTAAAGTATATTATTTTTGGGCAAATTGTCCATTTCATAATATTCTCTAATTGTTGCTTCGATAAGCGAGGTTTTACCCGTCCCCGAATCACCAATAAACAATATATTAAGAGCATTCATTTCTATGAGTGTTGTAAGTAATTGTATATATTCTCTATCAATTATAAATTCATTGTATTTTTTGGGTTGATATTTTTTTAAAAATGGAATATTCATTAATATTATTCGTTAATACTTATTTAAGTTTATATTCATAAATTATAGAAATGGAAGATTATTATAAAATATTGGGTGTAAATTCTAATGATAATTCAGATAAAATTAAAAAAGCTTTTAGAAAACTTTCTTTAAAACATCACCCCGACAGAGGTGGAGATGCAAACGAATTTAAAAAAATTAATACAGCTTACCAAACTCTAGGAGATTCTAATAAGAAAAGACAATATGATATGCAAAAAAATAGTCCTTTTGGTGGAGGCGGGGGAGGGATGGATGATATTTTTTCTATGATGTTTAGAGGTGGTATGCCTCCTGGAATGGGTGGTGGTATGCCTCCTGGAATGCATGGAGGTATACCTTTTGGATTCGGAGGACCTCGCGTTCAAGTTTTTCACAATGGAAGGCCTGTCAATATGGGTCAATACAGAAAAGCGTCACCAATTGTGAAAACTATTAATATAACATTAGAACAAGCTTATACTGGAGTAAATTATCCATTGAAAGTTGAAAAATGGATAATAGAGGGAAATGTTAAGAAGATTGAAAAAGAAACAATTTATATAGATATTAAACCTGGAATAGATAGCAATGAGATTATTCTACTCAAGAATAGAGGAAATGTTATGAGTGAAAATAATGTGGGTGATATCAAAGTGTTTGTTAAAATTACAAATAATACTCAATTTAAGCGAGATGGATTGGATTTAATCATTAAAAAAAAAATTTCATTAAAAGAAGCGCTGATAGGATTTATATTTGATTTACAACATTTATCTGGTAAAACATATACAATTAATAATAAAACAGGTGCAGTAGTGACACCTAAATTTGTAAAAGAAGTACCAAATATGGGCATGAAAAGAGTTCGCCCGCATCCAGCTCCCCCTCTAGTAGGAAAGTTATTGATATGTTTTGAGATAGAATACCCAACATCTATCACTGAAGAACAGCGAAAGAAATTAGAAGAAATATTATAATTTATCCGCGACTTTATCTGCGACGTTTTGTTTTCCTGCGACGTTTCGTTTTTCTGCGCCCTCTCTTTTTTACATAATTTTTCTTTTTACGTGTTTTGCGTTTCTTTTTCTTTGCCCCACCGCGTTTTTTTCTTGTTTTCAGTTTCCTTCTTTTGCATTTTTTAGTTTTTCTTCTTCCACCTCCGTTCTTCCTTTCTCCCCCTGCTTTGTCAAATTTTGATGGACCGGTAGAATATCCCTCTTCATTTTCATATAATAAGCTAAGAGCGCGCGGGGTTATATTTATTGTTTGTCCTGTCAGCATGTGGATATTTTGACCCAAATCTTTCGTCTTTTTTACTGGATAACATCCCAGGGGGAGTTTATTGAGAGGGTGCGTGCGGGATGCGTCCGCGGCATTGGGTTTCCAATGACAATCATTTATATTTTTTTTACAATCTTCTTGAGATAATCCTTCACATTTTTTGGCCATACCTTCTTCTTTTTCTTCCTCTGCTGCCTCCCTTTTTGCCTTAAGATAAGGAGACACAATCATCTTTTTGTGCTGCTTTAATCTAGTATTAAAAGATGTATATGCTGGATTTGGAATTTGTTTGGTTTTTTTTCCAATTCCAGCGAAGCCACGCTTTTTCACAATTGTTAACTCTTCTCCATTATCACTCATTTTTTCATAAATGAATTTTCTGTCTTTAAGATATAATTCCATGTACGCTTTCATTAATAAGCGTTTTTTCTCTTCTATTTCTTCTTTCGAAAGATTTTTGTATGGATTATAAAAATCAGCTTTTATATAAGCGTCTACATAATCATTTAGGTTCATTGGACCTTTGGGTAATATGTCCCAATCATCCTCATCTGGCCGAGGGGAGAGTTTTGTTTCCCGCGCTTCTTTTCCTTCTTGTTGTCGGTTTCTTTTTATCTGTTTATCCGGGTATGTCTGAGCAATGGTAGTCATTGTATATATATATATCTAAATATTAAATATATATATATACAATTATTTGCAACGCATTTTTATTTTTCTACGTGTTTTCTTTTTTTTTCGATACCTCCCCCATTTATATATTTGTATAAATTAAAAATATATAAATTTATCTGCGACGTTTAGTTTTTCTACTAGATTTCTTTTTCTTATACGATTTTCTACGTGTTTTGCGCCTCTTAGGTTTATTTTTACGCGTTTTGCGTTTCTTTTTTCCTCCCTTTCTTTTAGTTTTTCTTTTACCTCCCGTCTTCCGCATTGACGCGGGTACATGGAAATTTTTATTGTGTGGTGCAGCTGCTTCTTTTCGCATTCTTTCCTGCGCATCGAGTTTCTTTCTTTCTTCCTCCAATTTTTTTTTTCTTATTAGTTCTCTTGCCTCAGTTTCCGCAGCTTTTAACAATGCTGCATTTTTCTCTTCTGGTGTTTGTAGAAAGTCGTCATCAAAATTAAAATATCGCCACTTGGCGGTGGTTGCAGCGGCATTGTGCGTGGACGTTTTTGACACGGGGGCGGGGGAAAGGGCCGTTTCCTGCAAGAGCTGTTGTTGAAGGTCTGCGAGAGAGAGAGATGTCGCGGTGGGAGTGGGAGTGGGAGTGGTAGTGGTAGTGGTAGGGGTCATTTCAACGGACATATATAATATATATAGAATTTAAAATTCAGGCTTATGTCTTTTAAATAAGCATCCATGTATGCTTAATCCGGGAATTGTTGCAAGTTGTCCTGGGTTTTGCATGTCGCAATTTTTGAGCCAGATTTTGATAATACAAAATGATTTTTTTGGGGAGATAGTAACTCCATTAATTAGTTTCAAAAGACGCGTATCGTTTGTCAGTGTTTCTCCAACCAAAGTATAGGACAAATTCTGCCACACTTGCGACACTTGTTTATTTCCAACTTTGAACGAGAAACATCCTCCTGCGCGATTCTGTTTATCTTCCCACATGGGGTTTATTCCTTTGCGCATAATAAACAACATGCAATTCTTAACAAGTTTTTCAGGAATAACCGAATACAAGGAAACCATCTCTTCAATGCTCTTGACTGCCATTATTTTTTTATAACTTTTCAATGTCCAATCAGTATCATGTGGTAAATGAGCCCAAAGAACCCATTTATCATACAAGGGATGTGTCTTTAAAGAAGCACTAATTTCCATGGTACCTGAAGTATCCATTATACTATACAACAACATCAATTTTTTATATTGATTTAATAATTATAATTAGTCTGAAGTTGCCCCTTCATTAATATCATCAGAAACGTCAGAAACGTCTGTATCAGAAACATCGGAAACGTCTGTATCAGAAACATCGGAAACATCGGAAACATCGGAAACATCGTCTTCTATTTTTGACGCGTCATCCGACTCTTTTTCTAAATAAAGTTCTGAATCTTCAACAACAACAACCGATTTTTCCAGCAATTTAATACTTTGACCTTTTTTAATTTCATACATGTTAACATCTTTATCAAAGATTTTAAGAGTATAATCATCATCCAATTCTAAATCATAACATTTCCAAAGCAACCATTCTAAAAATTTGTGTCCTAAAATAATATTACCATTTATGTTAAACTTGTCTATTTTTTTACATATATCCAATGGTTCTTTGTTATTTTGAAGCAATTCTACTTGAATAAATGGTTTATCTATATCTTCCCATTTAACATCGCTTAAATCTTTATAATTGTATAAAATTTTATATTTCCCATCTTTTTTCAAAAATAATAAATAAATATTTTGCAGATTATCCCACCAAGATTTTTCTATATTTTCATAATCGTCGCCTAAATATATTTGTGTATTATTGTTGTAATAAGAAAGTGAAGGTTTTTCCTCTTTACCTTCATCATCTTCGACTATGACTGGTATTGTTTTTGTCAACTCTTCATAATAAATAGACGCTTTCGAGAAAAAATTTACAGAATACCATGATATTGTCGAAGCAAAAACCATAGTTTCCTTTGGTTTTACGACATATGAAATACCAGTTGCACCTGCTGTTAATATTAGTGGAAATAATACATAATTCCAAAGTTCACTAAACATTGTTAATTATGTAATTTGTTATTATTTTAAATCATTTTTATTTATTTGTTTTTTGCAATGGATCAATATCTAAATCGGCTCGATTAGAAACAACATTATTGAGAACGTGTTGTTGGTCTTCCGAAATATTTGACTCATCGTAACCCGCATTCAATTGCGCCAATTCTTTATATCTTCGCCACTTTTGATATTCTTCCGAAGTTATTCTATCCATATTATTTTGTCGCTCGCGGATTCTTTGACGAATATCTTTCCGTTGTGTTTTCTTTTTCTCACTTATTTTTAATTTACCAGTGGTAGGGTCTAAACCAAGTGTCAAAAGTAGCATGCTAACAATAATGGTCATAAGAATGAAGGGGATAAATACTATTAACCATGACACAACATCTAATCCGCTCAAACAAAGATGGTTTAATAATATTGTAAATACAAATGCAACCCATATTTTAACCAAAGCCGTATTATATTCACCCTTAAAGGTGTCTATTGATACTTGTGTAATAGAAAATATTAAATATATTAATGCTGGAGGACATAATGTTTTCAGTACCATTTATATTATATTAGGAAAAAAACACAGCTCCGTTTTCTAAATTACCAATAATATCACCTATCTCACCACCATCAAGACATTCGTATAAATTGCCATTTTTATCATCCTCCACATAATATGTTTTCCCCTCGAAATCAAATTCTTCTAATTCAATTTCATCTTCCTCCTCTTCCTCCTCTTCCTCCTCCTCCACATCTTCCTCCTCTTCCTCCTCTTCCTCCTCTTCCTCCTCTTCCACATCTTCCACATCGTCCTCCTCCACCACATCTTCTACATCGTCCTCCTCTTCCTCCTCTTCCTCCACATCTTCTACATCGTCCTCCACATCTTCTACATCCTCCTCCACATCTTCGACATCCTCCTCCACATCTTCTACATCCTCCTCCACATCTTCGACATCCTCCTCCACATCTTCGACATCTTCCTCCTCCACCACATCTTCGACATCTTCCTCCTCCACCACATCTTCGACATCTTCGACATCTTCCTCTTCCTCCTCTTCCGCATCTTCTTCCTCTTCCGCATCTTCTTCCTCTTCCACATCTTCGACATCGTCCACCACATCTTCGGCATTGTCCACCACATCTTCGACATCGTCCACCACATCTTCTACAGCGTCCACCACATCTTCTACAGCGTCCACCACATCTTCTACAGCGTCCACCACATCTTCTACATCGTCCTCTTCTACATCGTCCTCCACATCTTCATTTTCTCTTGCTAATTCTGCCGGACCTTTTGACTCATTTTCACTTTCACTACCATCGTCTATAATATCCTGTGTTTCCTGTAATTTTAAAAGAGGATGAATGTTTTCATTTTTTTTTAAATTTACATTGGTACCAAAATACATACACCCTTCGTCGTCGTCGTCGTCTTCGTCGTCGTCGTCTTCGTCTTCGTATTCGCAATCTTTTTGTTCGTCGTCTGATGTAATTAAGAATTCATCTTCATCAATATTAAAAGCTAACCAACCTTCTACGCCTTCGGTCGAGTTTTGCACAAGAGTTAATATATCAGTATAAGAGAGACACGTCGAATCCATTGCATCATTTCCAATAAAGCCGTATTTTTTATAATTGGTTACGGCTTTTTGTTCATCTTCTTTTGTAAAAGGGGTTGTGTCAAAGTTACTGATAATTGAAAATAAATTTTTTGGTTCAGGAAAGGTGTCTGTAATTTCTTCCATTGTCGGAATATCCAATGATGTATCTTTTAATTCTGAAATTTCCATCGTGATATTATCAATAACTGGATTTTTTAAATATAGATGTTCTTCTAATAGAGATTTATATTTTTTTTGCAATTCGTTATTTTCTTTTTCAAGTTTTTCGATGGTGGTTTTGAGTTCTTTTACAATCGGTAATTGATTTAATATCTTCATGTTTTCAGCAATGTCATCATTTTTATTTATAATTTTATCAACTACGCGCTTCAAGTGTAACGACAATACATCCGCGATTTCTACAACAACTTCTTCAATATCAATATTTGTACTTTCCATTTTACAATAATTAATATTAAACGTTTAATACAATTTAGAAAAATGTTATTTTTTAAATATACTAATGGAAAATGTGAAAATTGATAATAACGATATTTCAAACAAAGGAGAACAAACAAATGAATCTGTGAAGGAAAATATTAAAAAATATCAAGAAATTAGAAAAAATAGTATTATACAGATGGTGCAAAACCAAACAGATTATGATATTGACAAGGTATTAGAAAGGTTAGATTTTTGGAATGGTAATTATTTAAATGTTATTAAAGAATGGTTAAATCCTAATTTTAAAATAGATAAAAAATCGGATAAAAAATCGGATAAAAAATCGGATAAAAAATCGTATAAAAGTAAAAATCAAATGAAATGGGGTGAAATCAGAAATTTTATGGATGATGTCAATAAAAAACAATTATTAAGAAAACGTCAAAAAGAATATACGGAAAAGAAGAAATATATAAATTATTTGAAACAAAAAGAGAAAATCGATGCGGAAACAAAGACCGAACAATAGTATTCTGTTTTTAGTATAATTGTATTTCAATGTATTGCTTATATGCATGTTAGTTGTTAAATTAAACTACTATCATATAATAATAATAGTTTAATTCATTCCAAAATTATTTGATAAGCTTGACAATTTGGTATTATTTTTCTCCTTTCTCTGAAGTCTATATTTGGGTTGACTCGTGATATTATTTAACATGTTATTAAAAATATTCGGTAACTCGTGGTTTTCTTCATATAATTCTGGCATTATTTTTGTAAGTGGTTTTTCAACAACAAACAATAATCTATCTTTGCTTAACAGCTTTCTATATTCTTGTATTGATAAATTACCATAAAATTTATCGAGTGTATAAAATGGATTTGGAGCGGGTTTAATATTTTTTTCATAATTATATATTTTAGCATATATGTTATTAAGCAATGCGTATCTTTCCCATAATACCGAAGAGTCAATTGGTTCATTTTTTAAATAAGCAACCGCGCATTCTGGGCTGCAAAAACAACCATAAACTTCTGTAATGTTATTACGTTGTTGTTTTGGAATATAAATGGGAGGGTTTGAAAACGGACATGTGCACCAAAAACAATTGGACCTTTTATCTGCCATTTCGTTTAAATGTAGTTTTAATTTTAATATTTTTAGTTTATCCCATACAATTCTTAGGTCTATTTTTTCATCGACTTCATCATTCGTTTCCTTATATTTATCACTCTTTTTATATGATATTGTATCATAATCTTTGTATTTAATAGTATTTTTTTGTTTAGTTGTTGTAACACTATAAGATTCTATGTCAACATTTTGATATTTGGAAACATCGATAGAGTTATTTTCATCGTCAACATCATCGCTTGAACATTTCAATTGCAATATAATATTTTGTTTTTTAACATCGTCTGATACAATTTTCGAATTGACTGGTTTCACAATTTTCCCGCCCTTCGGCTTTCTACCGCGTTTTTTGTGTACTTTTGGTACAACATCTGTGGTTACTTTTTTTTTAGGTTTTCGACCGCGCTTTTTTGGTGGCATAGTATGAACAATAAAAAGTATTTGAATTTAAGTAGTTTTAATATATAATTATTGAAATATAAACAATATATATATATATAATATAAATGATTATATTAATACCCATTGGCGGAATGGGCACTCGGTTCAAAAATAATAATTATAAAAAACCAAAAGCATTAATAAATATATTTGGAAAACCAATGTTATTTTATTTATTAGATAATTTAAATGTAGATAAAATAGACTATATTATAATTCCTTATAACAAAGAATATAAAAAGTATAATTTTGAAGAAACAATTAAAAAACATTATTCAAATATTAAATTTAAATTTTGTTGTCTTAATAATACAAAAGGAGCTGTAGAAACTATTAATATAGCACTCGATAAGTTGAAAGAAGAAAGAGATTTACCTATTATTTCTTTAGATTGTGATAATTTTTATTTGTGCGATATTATATCACAATGGAATGGTGAAAATTGCGTTTTTTCATTTAAAGATATTGTCAAAAACCCTATTTATTCATATATTGAATGCAATGGGGATAATATTATAAATATTAAAGAGAAAGATAAAATTTCAAATTTGGCATGTACAGGAGCATATGGTTTTAAATCTATTAAAAAATTAAAAGAATATACTGAAAAAATTATTTCTAAAAATATCATGCAGAAAGATGAATTTTATATGAGTTGCGTAATTAAAGAAATGATTCGCGATAAATACATATTTATAAATAAAAAAATAGATAAAAATAATTATATTTGTTTGGGAACACCAATTCAACTAAAATTATTTTATAATAATTATCCAAAAAAAAGTTCTTTAACTAATAAAAATATAATTGAAAAAAAAAGAATTTGTTTTGATTTGGATAATACACTTGTTACTTTTCCTGTTATTCCAAATGATTATAGTAGTGTAAAACCTATAGAAAAAAATATCGAATTATTGAAATACTTAAAAAAATTTGATAACACTATTATTATTTATACAGCAAGAAGAATGAGAACACATAAGGGAAATGTTGGAAAAATTATTGCGGATATTGGTAAAATAACATTTGAAACTCTAGATAAATTTGATATACCATATGATGAAATTTACTTTGGGAAACCAAATGCTGATTTTTATATAGATGACCTTGCTGTTAATTGTTTTGAAGATATTGAAAAGGAAATAGGATATTATAATAATATAATACAACCAAGAGATTTTAACACAATTGAAATTAATAATGTAAAAATAATAACAAAAAGGGGCAAAAGTTTAAATGGAGAAATATATTTCTATGAAAATATACCTAATATAATAAAAGATATGTTTCCTGTATTTTTAAGTAAAGATACAAATACATTAAATATTGAAAAAATCAATGGTATTACATTGAATGAATTATATTTGTCTGAATTATTAATAGAAGACACTTTTATACATATATTAAATAGTATTTGCAGATTACATGATATTATTGAAGAAAATGGTATAAATAATATAAATATATATGAAAATTATTCAAATAAATTAATAGATAGATATAATAGTTATGATTATTCTTTGTTTGAAAATACTGAAACGACATATAATGAATTATTATTAAATCTAAATAATTATGAAAGTAATAATAATGGAGATAAAACATGCATACATGGTGATCCTGTATTTACTAATATTTTAATTAATAATTATGGTAAAATTAAATTTATAGATATGCGTGGAAAACAAAGAGATGTTTTAACAATTTATGGAGATAGATTTTATGATTGGGCAAAAATATATCAGTCATTAATAGGTTATGATGAAGTATTAATGTCAAAAAAAATAAATAAAAACTATAAAAACAATATGATTAGTATATTTAAACTTTATTTTTTAAATAAATTTTCTTTGGATGATTTTGAAAATGTAAAACTAATAACAAAAAGTTTATTATTTACTTTAATACCATTACATGATAATAAAAAATGTACAGAATATTATAAATTAATTTTTTCAGATTATTTAAATTAGTTATATTTTAGTTTGTGGTTTACCACATTTTCCTTTTATACAAAATATTTGATGATGATTTATTGAATGGCATAGTCATTTTTTTAAAATGTGCATTAATGTTTTGTTTATTTAATTTTTTTTCTAATAATTCAATATCGACTTTATATGCTCCATTTAATTGGTCTTTCAAACCCAAAGTTGATATTTTTCTTGAACATGATATTTTATGCAATGAATTACAATAATACCAATTAATCCAAGAAAGCTGATTTTCAGCGTATATAATTGAAAACTTACAATTATTATTTGCAAATGATATATTTTCACAATTGGCCCCAATAATAGTAATAACTTTTTTTGCATTATTGATAATGCTAATTTGGTCCCAAAAATCTAAATTGTCTATTCGCATTTTTATATAACCATATTTATTAAAAATTTGAGAAACTTCATTTTGGTTTATAATATATCGATGTTGTCTCTGTTGTCCATCTGCATGCTCTCTTGATAAATAAATCATATCATATTGTTTCACTTTCGATATTTTTTTTGAATTATTGATTAAAGTACTTAACAACATTTTATAATTTTCATTATTTTTATTTTTAAATGTTATTTTATGACTCCAAATAAGATTTTTAATATTATAAACGACATTTTCTTCGTGATATATTATGTATTTTGTTAAATCTAGTATTTCTAATGTTTGAATTTGATAATTTTTAATTGGTTTTACAACCATAATTTTGAATTTATTTGGTTTAAAATTTTTGTTAAAAATATATGATAATAAAATAAAAGTTTCAATCATATAATGTCTAAAATTTTTATCCCATGTGTTATATAAAAATAAAACATTATCTAATTCAACCTTTTTGTTATTTGTCAAATTTAATTCTGAGAATGGTTTTTTTTGAGTACCCTTTGTAACAAGTTGGTTTTTATTATAATAACAATATTTATTGAAAATTAAATTCATATATAATAATTATATATTTTTATTTATGACATTCCCTACAAACCGGTATATAATCATTTCCAATAACAACTTGTCCGTGGTCGTCGGATAATCTTTTTGTAAAGGCTGCTTTTTTTCCGTTTCTGCAGATGGCGCATAATGCTTGTTTTTTAATAACTTCATCCGCCAAAGGAATAACATCTATAATTTGACCAAATTTTTCCATTTTATAATCACTATCTAATCCGCACACATATACCATTTTTCCCCTGGATAATAACTCTTTTACGGAATCATATAAATCATCAAAGAATTGTGCTTCATCTATGACAATACATTTTATCTCACATAAATCGCCGGATTCTAATAATTCTGATAGGCGCGTATATCTATGACAAGGTATTTTAACTTTGTCATGGGTAGATAACAAATATTCATCATATCTTTTGTCGTCTGCGTAATTAACTACTATCGTTGAAATTCTAGCAATGCAGTTATGCTTATAAATTCTCACTACTTCGCTGCTTTTACCTGACCACATCGGTCCAATAATAACTTTAAGATAGCTAAACATGATATTATTTTCACAGAAATTCATTTTAATAGTATCAATTTATTTGTTTTTATTATTTTTATATTAAATGTTAATACCAATAATAAAGTATATGAGTTTCTCTCCATGGGTGGAAAAATATAGACCACAAAATTTAAATGATGTAGTATTGGATAATACAAACAAGACAATTCTAAACAACATAATCAAAAAGTCATATTTTCCAAATTTATTGTTGTATGGACCTCCTGGAACAGGTAAAACCACGACAATTATTAATTTAATTAAAGCTTATCAAAAGTCATTGAACAAAGAAAATAAGAAATATATGATTCATTTAAACGCCTCGGATGACAGGGGGATAGAAATAATTAGAAACCAAATATATCAATTTGTTCACACAAAAACATTATTTGGCACAGGTTTAAAATTTGTTATACTTGATGAGGTTGATTATATGACAAAGAATGCCCAACAGGCGCTTAAGCATTTAATACAGCAATTTTCATCAAATGTTCGTTTTTGTTTAATTTGCAATTATATAAGTAGAATTGATAATGCTTTACAAAATGAATTTATCCGTTTAAGATTTTGCCAATTGCCAAAAAAAGAAATAAATACATTTTTAAAAAATATAATAACTAACGAAAAATTAAATATAACAGATAATCATTTAATATCTATTCAAGAGACATTTAAATCTGATATAAGAAGTATGATTAATTACATTCAGTCGAATTACAACAAATTTATATTTGACACAAAATGTAATTATATTAATAATAATTTGTGGGAAATATTAATATCTAAATTTAAAACGGATTCTAGCGAAGATATTATTGAATTTATTAACAAATTAAATCGCGAATATTACATTGAAAAAATAGATTTAGTTAATAAATTTATTAAATTTATAATTAAAACAAAAAAATATGCAAAAAACGATGAATGGATTAAAGTATTTAAATTTATAGTTCATAGTGAAGTGAGGAATATCGAATATATTGTCAAATATTTGGTTTATAATTTAAAGGAACTATATAAATCATTGTAATATTTTTTCATTCTAATTTCTAATCTTTGACAAAATAAATTTGGGGACGCAGGTGGTGTGCGGAATTGGTTTCTTTTTAAACAATATTCATTATGAATAGCAATAACGTCATTCTTTTGTTTAGATAAAGTTTTTTTTTTGTATTCTATAGTGTTTTTGTTTTCTACACGATGTATGTGTTTTTTTTGAATACATTCCATTATTTATTAACATCAGAAAATAAATTGAATTATATACTTAAAGAAATATAGATAACACAAATTATGTTAAGCGCTGATCAAGAATGGGAACATTTCTTAAAAGGAAATACATTATATGAATTGGATAAAAAAAAATGTAATTCCGATTTTATCCCTAAAGCTTCTGATTTATATATTTCCACACAAACAAAGATAGCATATTTAAATCAAATTATAGATTTAAACAATGTCTTTTGGAAAATCCCAGTCATCCCTTATCAAAAAGCTGAAAACGGGGTTATAAAAAAACAAATGAAAATAAATTGTGACACAAAAGAAGAAAGTAGTTTAATAAATGATTTAATAACTAAAAACACCATGATAAAAGTTGACACAATCAAATTCGTGGATAATCCAAAGAGAAGAATAAAATATAAAGACGTTAGAAAAATCAATGTGGGGTTGTGTAAAAAAGATTTAAATAGATATAGAATGAAGACGACGGGGGCGTTTTATAATTGTTTTGTAGTAATATTGCGTATAAAAATTAATAATAACTTTAAAGAGGTACATGTTAAAGTATTCAATACGGGAAAATTGGAAATACCTGGTATTCAAACGGATGAATTATTATTTAAAACATTAGATTTACTTTTAAATATTTTGCAGCCGTATATTGATGCTAAATTATCATACAATGTTTCTCAAATAGAAACAGTGCTTATCAATTCAAATTTTAATTGTAATTATTTATTGAATCGAGACAAATTATTTGATATTTTAAAATATAAATATAAAATGCATGCAAATTACGATCCATGCTCTTATCCTGGAATACAAGTAAAATATTATTATAATGATAAAAAAAAGGGTAAAGAAAACGCTGGTGTTTGCAGTTGTACAAAAAGATGCACCAAAAAAGGTTCTGGAACTGGTGAAAATCAATGCCGTGAAATGTCTTTCATGGTTTTTAGAACTGGAAGCGTATTGGTTGTTGGAAATTGCGACTTAAAAATTTTATACATTGTTTACAATTTTATAAAAAAAATATTAATTACAGAATGCGATGATATTAAAATTTTAAATAATGTAGAAAGAAAAAAGAAAAAAAGAAAGAAAAAGGTTCGGAAAAAAATAATCACTTTAACCAATAAGCCAGTTAACAAAGCGTAAAGCAGAAAGTTTGTTTAAATTGTCTTTGCATTTATAGTCATATAATTTATTTGGAATTGTTGATTTTAATTCAATTAAATTATTAATTTTGTGTATTTTTTTAATAAAAATATCGCAAATATTGATGTATTTAATATTGCTAATATCGTGTGTTTGTAATATTTGAAAAAAAAACAAACATATTTCATTTTTGTTAACAATATTTTCTTCTTTTTTATAATCAAATAACAAATATATAATGTGTAATGATTTTTCAATTGAATAATGAATTAAATTTTCCTTTTTATTATATTTTAGTTTTTCTTTTTGAAGTAAAAATATTATAACATTGTTAAATAATTCAATTGAAGTAGATAATTTTTTTATAAACTTTTCATCTTTGATTGTAACATCCATATTTTTTCGGTATAGGGTATTGATATCATATATTGTTTTTTTATATACAAATAATATTGCGTCTTTTGAATTTAATTGTAAATATGAATGACTTATTGATATATCGCTAATTTGTCCAATAAATTCAACATAATAATATATGGCTTTTTTGCAATGATAAATAGTTAAATCAAGATTTTTTGTATACGTCAATAAAAAATGAAAACAATGGTTTATAGTTTGAATGCCTCTTTTTATTAAAAAAATAAAGTATATTTCGTCTTGTATAATCATATTTTCAATTACATTTATCAAATACTCATTAATTAATTCTATATATTTAGAAAGGTATGTTTTAACGTCAGGTGTATTAAAATGTTTACAATAATTTTTAGTATCATTAATATTTAATTTTGAATTCATATAAATTTAGCTTGCATTATTTTTATTTTATAATAACTTATTTTGTTTTAATATAACTTCAGTATTAATAAGTATTTAAAGATTAATTATATTTTTTAAATTATAATGTCGACCGAGTCTTTTGCAAAACAAGATTCTAACTATAGATTACCCCATTCTACAACACTTCAACATGCGTCAAAATTGTCCATTGTTGAAGACAGACCAATCATGTTTGATTATTGGGCGGGTTCTATAGATAAAGAAGTTTTGATTGGTATCAGAGAATCTGGTGAAAAATTATTAGTTAAAAGCGAAGATGAGTATACTAGCCCTATTTCTAAAATTTATAAAGTTGAAACAGAATATATAATAATCACTGAAAATTCCATTTATGTTATTTCATGCGACGTCGATACTAAAAGAATTTCGTAAAATGTTTATAATATAAATAATTGCTAATTTATATTATGAATTTAAATGTAGAAATAACAGATATTCAGTCAACGGATATTCAGTCAACAGAAACAACTATTGATATTTCAACCAACAAAGATAATTATGTGGCTAATAATATTGGCAATAATATTATAGAAAATGCGAAAAATACCATAAAAAATAAAAAACTTAAACCCAATATCAGATGTTTTAGCAGCGCGCCTTTAAAATCAACAAATCAAATATACAAACAACATTTCACAAGTCATAAAAATGTATTATCTGCTCTTAAAAAATATAAAAAAGATTTATCAATGAAAAATAACCAACCCATTGATAAAAATGGTAAATTTCGTTTTGATTGTGAAAAGGTTGACTTTCACCAAGTTGAAACAGATTTGACGAATATATATCATAGCTACAATGAATATTTTTCATCGGCAATGGATATCCTTGCCAGTTATGTAAAAGGTCAAAAAATAATTTATATGGAAACTGAGGCGCATTGTCAAAAACAATTAAATCAGTTAATGTTTCCATCTATATTTTTTTCCGCGGCTGCTTCTGTTATGGCAATGGCAATTGAAAATACAGACTGGGGGCCTGTATTATTGGCATCTATGAATGCTGGAATATCTTTTCTATTGGCGATTGTCAATTATTTAAAATTAGATGCACAATCAGAAGCGCATAAAACATCGGCTCATCAATATGATAAATTGCAGTCAATTTGCGAATTTTCGTCGGGGTCATTGTTATTATTTACAGATATGACAGGTTTTGATAAAAAGGGAACACCGAAAGAAAGAGAGAAACTTCAGCTTATTGAAGTTGGTTTGAATATTAGAAAAAAATTGGAAGAAATAGAAGCTAAAATTAAAGATATTAAAGAAACGAATCATTTTATTGTTCCGCGAATGGTAAGGTATAGATACAAGGTAGCTTATAACATTAATATATTTTCTGTTATTAAGAAAATAGAAGGTTTGAGAAAATATTACATAACATTTATAAGAGATAGGATAAATCAAATTAAATATTTGAAATCAGAACATAACAATTTAATTGATAGTGGGTTGTCAATTAAATCACATGAAATTATTAAATTAAAACAATTAATTGACCAAGAATACTTTGAAAAAAGTTATGGGTATGAAAAAATTCTTTTACTTCGTTCCGCATTTAGCATTATAGACCAATTATTTTCAGATGAAATGACATATGCGGATAATTTGCGACAACGCTGGTGTTCAACGTGTTGTTACCCAAAACTAGCGCGACCAGAATATAAAAATACACTGACTTATTTAATCACTGATCCATTTGGCGCGTTGGATAAAAAAAGTAAGGCGAGATATTTTAATTACATGAAGAAAATGAAACAAAAATATGATACATCGGGTAATATTTTTGAGAGTGATTTTATACATTTAGATAATTTAAATATGCGACCTTTTCAAAACCACGGATGTTCAGATTATTGGACAACAACAAGGAAAAATGACATTTGGAGTGAAACATTTGGTATGCCATTTATTACCAACAATGATGAAAATGATATTGTAAATGACACTTGTTTTAATAATAAATGTTTCAATATTATTGTATTTATGATAATAGCTGTATGTGGATTATCAATTTTAATATCTTATTTAATTATTAATTTAAATGATTAACATGATGGAAGGGCTGCCAAACATAATTTAATTTCTCCAAGCGAAGCTACGGAATATTTCACAATTAATGGCAAATCATTTTCCAAATACATTTCTATTGTATTGCAAAGATTTGTACATTTAATAAAATATCCCAGATTTTTAAGAGAAAATTCACCTTGTATCACATTTGCGGCACTTTGTTTTTGTAAAAATTCCATGTTTCCGTCTGATTCAGACCTACGAATTTCAGCCATAGCAAAAGGTCCCTCGCATTTAAAAATCAACTCGTTTCCAACAGATTTAATTTCTAATCTTTCCGATATATTAGATAAATCTCTGATAATTTTTTGAAAATCTGTAGCCGGGAGGGTAATAATAGACGAAAAAACAACATCTGGTACTTGTAATTCCTCTTGTTCTGGTTCAATTAATTTTAATTTTTGAATTTTGCATTGTTTGATGTCCCCATTTTCAAATTTCAATCCTAAATTATCCACGACACCTTCATGATATTCCTTTTCCTCAATATAAATAGTTAACGTATCATCATTATCTATAGTATTAATTAGTTTAAATAAATGAAACATGTTCACTCCTATAATAATTTTCGGATATTTACAAAAAAAATGCTCAAATTTAGTAGCATCTAAAAATAAATGTGCTAAAATTGTATGCGATTTATCCATGTTAACAATTCTGATACCATCTGGTTTAAAAATAATATTCGTTTCAAGTAAAATATCCTTTAATGCTGTCATTAATGTTCGAAAAGGCGCTATCTGCACTGTCTTTATTTCCAAAACATTATTATTGTTCATATAATATTTTTCTAGTATTAATCTTTTAAATACTTATGATTTTGATTTATTAATAAAAATTATTTAAACTTTTTATTACATGATAATTTAATGAATTTCGAAGTTCTCTCCAAAAAATTGGAAAACATATTTAATAAATATATTGATAACCCACATGTACATTCAAAAATAAATGATTACTTAGATAAACAATTGCCCAATGCCATTGAAATGTATATTGAACGAATAAATAGAAAGGACCAGTTGGAGAAAAATAGTGAAATATACATTGATAAATTTTTAAATAATCCTGAGAAGCAATATTTTTATATTGCACAATCGAATTTATTTATATTTTATAATGGAATTGATTATAAACCTATTAACGAAGATGAAATATGGCATACGTTGCTATCTGATATTTCTATCCGAGAAGAATTAAAACCATGGAAACATAAAATTAAAAATTTGACGATTAAAAAAATAAGAGAAAAACGCATCATTAATAGTATTCCAGAATCATGTACAATTCAAAATATAATTCAACATTTCACTCCAACATTATTTAAATCTAAATCAGAAGTTAAATATTTTTTGATTTTATTGGGAGATAATATTTTGAAAAAAGAAACATCTGAAATACATTTTGCTCGCTTAGAAGCAAGAAATTTTATATTAATATTAACAGACCATATTCAATCATTTATGAAGAACACTAATCCTTCTTCAAGTATTAAATTTAAATATAACAATCAAAAATATGAAAAATGTCGTTTCATATACTTTAATGAATCAATTAAAATAAAAAGTTGTTGGGAAAGTTTTTTAAAAACAAATATTCTTAATTTGGTTGCAGTAGCAACGCATTATTCAAGACAATTTAAAAATGCAGAATTATTTATTCAAGAGAATTGTAAAAATGAGAATATCACCAATGCCATATGTTATATATCAAAAATGAATAATAATCATTTAATAGATTTATTTTCATCAGAATGGTTGGAAGAAAGCAATGGCGAAGGAGAGATAACATGGGTTGAAATGTATTATTTATGGAAAAGTTTTATTAAATCATATAATTTACCAATTGTGCCTGTATTTTTAAAAGATTTAAAATTAAAATTATCTGAAAAGTTCAATTATGATAAAGTTAATGATTCATACAAAATGATAACAAGTTCCAAGTTACTTTATGTAAAAATATTTCAAGAATTTTGGAATACAACTATTGAAGAAGGAGATGATGAGTTTGAAGTGAGTGAACTATGGTTGTTATATTTAGATTGGATTAATAGTAAAAATATCAAAATCAAGGGCATAAATGAAGAGAAGATTCAATTTTTGATTGAACATTTTTCTCAAAAACCTATTATTGATGGTAAACTTATTTCTTCTATTAAATGTAGTTTATGGGATAAACAAACTGAAATGGAAAATATTATACAGCAAGTTAAAATTGATTATAATTTTTATAAAGAGTATGATGTTTCAATTTACACGTTGTACAAGGATTATTGTTCTAAAATATTAGAAAGCGATGGTAAAAAGACGGTGAGCAAGAAATATTTTGAAAAATACATTACGAGGATAATACCTGCGGAATATATTAAAGATAATCAATTATTAAAAGCATATTGGGTTAATTTTTGAAATATTTATTTTCTTCCTCCCATAAAGCGCCCACTTTTACGGCTACGTTTTTCACGGATGACGACGCGTCGGTATTTCTTTTTTTTGGTCCCATGTTTACGTTTCTTGTGACGTTTATTGGTGCGTTTTTTATGTTTGGCTCGGTGTTTCTTTGTTGTGGATTTACCGGACTTTCCTTTTTTATCTTTATTAGGCTTGTATTCAGAGCCAAATTTGCCCTTTTTAGCAAAGTAACCAGCATTATTAAGTCTTTTCAAAAGAACCTTCCCTTTCATATGCAATTCACGCGAAACAATGCGACCATTATGTCTAATAAGGTCTTTTTTTTCAAGAGATTGACCACCCTTGCTTTTAGTTTTACCATATTGTGTTTTTTCTGCTGTTCCGTGGAAAACCTCTGCGCGACTTCCTATTGTTTTTTTGAAATGTCCAGTCATTATATATTGACATAAGAAAAAAACTAATTATGAAATTGTCCTAAATATTATAATTAATTGTAGAATTATAATTAATTGCAGAATTATAATTATTTTTTATATATATATGATAATTGAACGAGATGAATTATATAATACAACAGATGAAATTATCATTTTGAAAAGATTATTACAAGAAGCCATTTGGCGACGTCGAATTATTTTAAAAAAAACACAACTGCAAGGATGGTGGGATTGGGTATTAGAATTTGTCGGTTATTAGTTAATACTTTCAATTAAAATTGAAAGCATTTAAAGAATTCTTATTTTATGATACAATACAATGCCTAAATCCAAAAAAGATATATTAAATGAAACATATCAAAAAAAAACTCAAAAAGAGCATATAAAAGACGCACCGGATACCTATGTTGGTGCTGTCGAACCAGATGAAATTACAAACTGGTCGTTTAATAATGAAGGTGAGATAACTCACCACTCCTATACATGGACGCCTGCATTGTATAAATTATTTGACGAATCAATTGTAAATTGTAGGGACCATTTTATCAGACTCCAGCAAAAAGTCCTAAACAAAGAAGAAAACATCATCCCGGTTACAATGATTGATGTTTCTGTGGACAAAAAAACGGGGATAATCACCTTGATGAATGATGGAAATGGAATTGATGTTGCGCAGCACCCAGAACATAAATTATGGATTCCAGAAATGATATTTGGTCATTTGATGACATCGACAAATTATAAAAAATCAGAAAAGAAAATCGTAGGTGGTAAAAATGGATTCGGAATCAAGCTAGTATTTATTTATTCAAAATGGGCTCGACTGGAGACAGTTGACCATATTAGGAAAAAAAAATACGTTCAAGAATTCAAAGATAATTTGGATATTTTAGAAAAGCCGAAAATTACCAATGCTCCGAAAGCAAAACCCTTTGTCAAAATCTCATTTCTACCAGATTATGAGCGTTTTGGTATGACAGGGATAACTGATGATATGTTTAATTTATTTAAGAAACGTACATTTGATATTGCCGCTGTTACTGATATATCCGTCAAAGTGCGATTTAATCATAATATGATACCAATCCGAACATTTGAGCAGTATTTGAATTTATTTATCGGGGATAAAGGCGCGACTAAACGTGTATTTGAAAAAGGTGACGTTAGATGGGAATATGGGATATGTTTATCTCCGGTAGATGAATTTACCCATGTATCTTTTGTAAATGGTGTATCCACTCTAAAAGGTGGAAAACATGTGGAATATATAACCAACCAAATAGTCAAAAAAATCATTGCATATATTGAAAAAAAAAAGAAAATTAAGGTAAAACCAACGACAATTAAAGAGCAACTAATGTTGTTTGTCAATTGTGTTATTGAGAATCCTTCATTTGATAGCCAAACAAAAGATTATATGAACACGCCTGTTTCAAAATTTGGGTCGAAATGCGATATTAGTAGTAAATTTATCGACAAGGTAATAAAGTTGGGGGTAATGGACACCGCCATTAGTCTTACTGAAATTAAAGCTAACAAAGCTGCTAAAAAAACAGATGGACGAAAATCCAAGACTATCAGAAATATCCCGAAGCTGATTGATGCGAATTGGGCAGGTGGTAGTAGGTCTTCAAGTTGTACCCTTATATTATGCGAGGGGGATTCTGCTAAAGCCGGTGTTGTAAGTGGGTTGTCAAAAGAGGATAGAAATCAATATGGAATTTTCCCTTTGAAAGGAAAGTTGATGAACACAAAAGATATGCTTCAGAATCGTATTAATGATAATGCTGAAATTGCAAATATTAAAAAAATCATTGGATTGGAAACAGGCAAGATTTATGAAAATAAAGAAATGGTAAAAAAATCTCTAAGATATGGTCATGTTTTATTCATGACTGACCAGGATTTAGATGGTTCTCATATTAAAGGATTGTGTGTAAATTTGTTTCATTCTCAATGGAGGGAACTTTTACAATTAAATAATTTCTTGGGTTTCATGAATACACCTATTATTAAAGCGAAAAAAGGAGTGCAAGAACTAAGCTTTTATAGTGAATCCAAATATAAAGAATGGAAAGAATCCCACAATAATGGAAAGGGTTGGAAAATCAAATATTTCAAGGGTTTGGGTACTTCTACGGCAAAAGAATTTAAGGAATATTTTGCAGCAAAGAAAATGGTTTATTTCAAACACGATGGTGATTCATGCGATAATGCTATCGATATGGCGTTTAACAAAAAAAGAGCAGATGATAGAAAAGATTGGTTGAGCTCTTACAATCCTAGTATTGTATTGAACCCCGATAATGCACAAATCAGTTATAAAGATTTCATTGATAATGAGCTTATTCACTTTTCAAAATATGATTGTGACAGATCTATCCCAAATATGATGGATGGAAAAAAAATAAGCACAAGAAAAATCTTGTTTGCAGCTTTTAAAAGAAAATTATATTCCGAAATCAAAGTGGCACAATTTGCTGGATATATCAGTGAACATTCCGCTTATCATCATGGTGAAAAATCATTAATTGGTGCTATTGTTAATATGGCACAAGAATTTGTGGGGTCAAATAATATTAATGAATTGATGCCATTGGGTCAGTTTGGTACTAGACTTCAAGGCGGAAAAGACCATGCTTCAGAAAGATATATTTACACCATGTTGAATCCTATCACAAAATTTATTTATCGTGAAGCCGATTTACCTGTTCTGAATTATTTAGACGACGACGGGACTCCTGTACAACCGGACTTTTATGCGCCAATAATACCAATGGTATTGGTAAATGGTGGCAAAGGCATTGGGACGGGGTTTAGTTATGAAGGACTTCCTCACAATCCAGCACAAATCATAGATTATTTAAAATGGAAATTAAATAAATCATCAACACTGGTTCCAAAAATAGAACCATATTATGAGGGCTTTAAAGGTACAATTGAAAAAATACAGGATATTAAAGATGCTTTGAATCCTAGCAACGTATACAAAAAATATTTGATTAAAGGGTGTTATAAAATCACAGGAGTTGATAAAATCCAGATTACCGAATTGCCAATCGGCACATGGACAGATGATTATAAAAAGTTCTTAGAATCATTAATGGATGATACATCAGGCAAGAAAAAGAAGAAAAAGAAGCCTATTTTGAAATCATATATAGATATGAGCACAGATACAGAAGTTGATTTCACATTGAGACTTATTCCGGGGGTTATGCAAAATGCATTGCCTAAAAATACAGATTATGGTTGTAATCAACTGGAAAAATTACTAGGATTGTATACAACCAAAACAACCACAAATATGAATTTATTTAATAATAAACAACAACTTAACAAGTATATAAATATTTATCAAATAATCGACGATTATTTTAAAATTCGACTCGCTTTATATATAAAGCGCAAGGAACATCAAATTGACATTTTGAAAAAGGAAATGGTGAAGTTGTCTAATAAAGCAAAATTTATCCAAGAACAATGTGTTGAACCACCTACTCTGGTTTTGCGAAAAAAAAAGAAGGCTGAAGTTATTCAAATGTTAAAGAACAAAAATTATGATACAATTGATGGTGATGATGAATATAAATATTTACGAACAATGTCTATTGATAGTGTTGAAGAAGAAAATTTACAAAAACTTTTAAAAGAATGTGGTAAAAAAAAGACAGAGCTTGAAAATTTGAAAAAGAGGGACATAGAAAATATTTGGTTAGATGAGCTGAATGAACTTTCGGTAAAATATGTCACGTACAGAAAGGATAGAATGCGCCGAGCCGCAGGAATTGGAGCAAGCAAAAAACTCAAGAAAATCAAGAAGAAGGGGAAAAACAATAAGAAATAAAAATTGACTTAGATAATAGATATTAGATATATATAAAATCATGACATCTCTTACATTCCATAACGACACTGCTTCCATCAACCATCTTTGGTATGAATCTCATAAAAATATTTTAGCAAACGTTTGTATCCAATTGGGTCAATCAGATAAAATTGAGGAAATGACCAACAAACTTTTGGGCGAAAAAATGAAGATGAAAATTCTCAAAGACCCTAATAAACCCAAAAGACCCAAATCATCATATTTGTTCTTTTGCGATAAACATCGACCAGCGTTGATGAAGAAAATGAGGAAGAAGGGTGAAGTTAAACTTGGTGACATCGCTAAAAAGCTTGGCGCTGCTTGGAAAAATATTTCAGAAAAAGAAAAGGCTGTGTTTATTGGACAAAGTGTAAAAGCTAAGACTGAATATGAAGAGGCAATGGAAAAGTACAATTTGACTTTATAAATGTATTTAAGCAATGTTTAACTAATGTTAATTATAAAATTGTAATTACCATTTTTTTAATTGCAATTTTTTAAAACCATTTTTTTAATTCAAGTGTGTTGTTTTCATACGTCGATGTTGGTCTGGTAATAGGGACAGCTAAAGTACTCACGTCTTTTCTATATTGAATATATCCCTGTGCTTCACCATAAACCTGTGGGATGGCATAATTTAATACAAGTGTATTTAAAGCATTAATTTGTCCTTCAATGTTATTTCTTTGATTTGTTGAATGTTGTAAAAAGATACTTCTCATAATAATTTTAAGAGTATCCTCATCTTGGTCCCCGATGACAAAACTACCATTGGAAATTTTCAATACACCTTCCTTTAATTTATTTTGAATGGTGCGGATATTTGAAGCACTGAAAAATGAATTTGATAGCGAAGAAGATTCCCAATTTCCATTTAATGCATCTCTATAAGACGTGGACTGACCTGTGGGAATCTTATCATGTAAAATGAATCTATCATTGGGATTATAACTTAAAATATTGATTCTTCCGTTAGCTTGCATTTTATATTTATAAAGAAAAAAATATATACTATTTTTATATAATGGGTTTTAATAAAACAATATTGATAGTGGCGTTTGTACTTTTAGTAATAGCATTGGTTGTAATTGGTTTGATGATAAACAGCGCCATTGGTAATGCGCAGTTCCCTCCTGAAGTAAGTGTTTGTCCTGACTGGTGGAAAACTGATATGTCTGGAAATAATGTTATATGTAACAACACCAAAAGTTTAGGTAAGAAAATTGGAGGAACCGGTATTTGTAATATTTTACCAAATGATGTTACTGGAGAGAATGGCAGTATGACAAATTCAAAATATAGAGGTTTAGGAACTTCGGCAATGAAAGCGAAGTGTCATTTAGCAACACAATGTGGAATTACATGGGATGGAATAACAAATACGACAAATCCTGACGGAGGCAGTCGTTGGTGTTAATTATTATTATTTTTATTTAAATAATTATTTTAAATGAAAATCAGTTTATAAATAACTAATTAAAGATTAATATATGGAGCAACTAAATATTAATTCTATTTTAAATAGATATGAAGAAGAAGAAAAAATATGCAATGTTTTAAATGTTTTTGAAAAAGATAAATCTCTTATGAAAACAAAAAGAGGCATATATATTTATGGTAGTCCTGGCTCTGGAAAAACACGATTTATACGGGATATTTTAAAAAAACTTGATTATGATATTATACTTTTTGATGCTGGCGATTTTCGTAATAAAACCATTATTGATACAATTACTAAACATAATATGGCAGATAAAAATATTTTGAGTCTGTTTGGTAAAAAAAGTAAAAAAATAGCTATAATTATGGATGAAATCGATGGAATGAATAGTGGAGACAAGGGTGGCATTAATGCTTTAATAAAACTAATTAGACCCAAAAAAACAAAAAAGCAAAAAAAAGAAGACATTACCATGATACCTATTATTTGCATTGGTAATTATCATATTGATAAAAAAATTAAAGAAATGATTAAAATTTGTGTACCGATTGAATTAAAAAAACCTACAAATCAACAAATGACAAATATAATCAAATTAATTATGCCAAATTTAGATAAATGTTTATCAGATAATGTGATTTCTCAGACACAAGGAGATTTAAGAAAACTAAAATCTATATACGATATTTATACCAACCAAGAAAGCATTCTTAAAAATAAAATTATAAGCAATATGTTTCAACCAAAAACACATAATGAAGATGCAAAATTAATTGTTAAAAATATTATTAACAACCCAGTGAATATCAAAGACCATAATATGGTCATGAATGAAACAGATAGGACAAGTGTTGGTCTTTTATTTCATGAAAATATAATAGATGTTCTTAATGATTCAAAAGAAAATACAATACCTTTTTATAGTGAGATGTTAGAAAATATTTGTTTTGCTGACTATATAGATCGTATTACATTTCAAAAACAAATATGGGTATTCAACGAAATGAGTTCATTGGTAAAAACCTTTTATAATAACCACCTTTATCATAAAAAATATAAAAAAAATATATTTAATCCAGACGAAGTTCGTTTTACAAAAGTGTTAACCAAATATTCAACGGAGTATAATAATATGTTATTTATTCAAAACATTTGCAATCAATTGACGATGGATAAAAAAGATATGTTTTCGTATTTTATTAATTTAAAAAATACATATCCAATTGAAGAAATTTATGAATTATTTAATAATGACAACTATTTGATTAGTAAACTAGATGTTAATAGATTATACCGATATTTAGATGCATATACTTTAATTGAGTAATTCCTTTAAACCAGTCAATGTACGCGGTCCTTTATAATCAGTTATTTTATTATTATCAGTATCCAATAACATTATTGAAGGATAACCCTGAACGTCGTATTTTTTCATGACATCTGCACCAGACATTTGCATATTATCATTATAATCATCGTCTTTTTCAACTTTTACTACATTTATTTCATTATTTTTTGAATAACTTTCAAACTTACTCCATGTAGGATTGAATTGTTTGCAATATCCACAATCTTTCCAATAGCAGTATAATATTGTACTTAATTTTTTCTTCCCGAATCCTTCGCGGAAAACATTTGATTTATATAAATAAACACCAATCAACACCATAAGCACCATCGTAAACACGCATGTGGGGTTATCCCATTTTAAACATTTTTTCGTAAATTTCATAATATTCATTATATATAATTGTAATATTTTATATAATGAGAATTTATTGATTGATATAAAATTTAGCCATTTCTTTATTTTTTCTAAAGAAAAACGCAGGTTTCAAACTTGTTTCCTTGACAAACCTTGGACTCGGATTTACAAGCAACTTCTTTTTATCAAATGTGTTTTTGTCATGGGCAAAACACAATATGCTTTTTTTTGGGTCCAATTGCACAAAAGGGATGGTATAATTTTTCAAAAATTGCTTTTCTTCTGCCATTTCTGCTTCATCGTCATAAGATGTTTCTTTCAATAATCTCCTCCAAAATCCAAATGTTCCGGCTGTAGCATGTCGTGGTCCATAAGGTCCAAACAAAAATATTTTCTGCAAATGCTTAAAATAAATGTATATGGCGCTGCTGCCACAAGCTAAAGCGTCTGGTTTAGAACGCAATTTGTTAACCACATGATTTACTCTATCCGGTGGATAATAATCATCATCGTCCATATATACAATTATCTCCCCTTTGGCTTTACTATGCATGTAATTCCTCTTCCTTCCAAGTTTCATTTTTTCCTTTTGATAAAAATATTTAACACCCTCAACGCCTTCAAATAAATCACCAACTGGGTCATCGCCATCATCTACCACTATCCATTCTATCAATTGTTTTGGATATGTTTGTTGCTGATAACATTTAATCAAAAAAGGAATAAATTTGCGGCGGTTATATGTTGGTGTACAAATACTTACAAAAGGTTTTCCATTTGCGCTGACCTTTTTTTTTCCTCTTTTTTTCCCCATTAAAAAACTTTTGTAATTAATTTTTAAGTATTTTTATTTTTAATATAATTTAGGTTCCTATAATCATTGGACTAAAAGAATTAAAAGAAATAGCCATAATAGTTATTGTTAATACAAAAGATATTATTTGTTTGTAACCGGCCGGTTTATCCCCTTGTCGGTGCCAGCTGCTAAAATTTTCTTTAACAAAATTCTTGCCACCCCCGAAAAATGGTATGGTGAATAATGAAAATAACAATTCCAATGGTTGTACGATTACATTATAAATTATAAGTATCCATGTCAGAAAAAATCCCCACAAAAATCCAACAAAATTGCCATCAAAAATATGTTGGAAAAATCCTCCCCAAATGGTTGATATTACTGCAACGACGATTGAAGCTGCTAGTGAAAATACTAATACAAATGGTAATATTAGAGTAACAATAAATCTTGTAAACCATAAAAACGATGAATCCGTTTTCCCTTTTTTTGTTTTAGGAGCAATAGTAAAATTTGCCAAAATAAGTAAAATGGCTTGAAAGATTTGTCGTGGTATCATCCATGAAAGCATTTGTGAACGACCTAACCAATAACCAAAAGATATTACAGGACTTATATACATTTCATCATAGGGCCAACCTATTTTATTGCTATAAATATCAAATGGTTTCCATTCATCGTCGCCCCATGTTAAAGAAGTATTGGAGAGGATATCCCCGCGTTCTTCGTCGCCTCCTCTTTGAGTGATATTTGGACGTTTAGAACGTCCTCCACCTCGCATTCTTTTCTCCATTCTAGATTCTTTTGGACAGCATTTCATGCCTCGTGACATTCCAACCAAACCATTTCCCATAAAACTTAAAAGTATGTTCCAGAATGCTGTTAATGGAGACATTTTAAACCTTGCTTTTTCAGAAGCATATGGTGGATTTTCTGGATGAGATGGAAAAAACCTTTTTGGGTCGTCCAAAATACTTAATTGCCATGAAGAAAAGGCAAAAATCAATAATCCAAAAATAACTCTTTTATAATTTTGAAATGCTTTACCGACCGCTACACTCATTTGGGTTGGGTCCTCTTCAGTTAATGCTGCTTTTTGACCAGCTATTGTCGAGAATGTTGACATATATATATTCTTATAATATTTAAATTATTCTTTCTAAAGAGCATTTAGTATAAATATTATATCATGTTAAATATATATCCAATGGGACCTTTTTCAATGTTCACTAATATTGTAATTTTATTTGTTGTTGTTAATTTAGCAATGCTTATTTATAATGCAGGTAACCAAAAAATGAGAGAAGGAATGGATTCTGCATGTGTTGGTAAAGGAGGAATAACAAGTAAATATAATTACCAGGATTTAAATAACCCAGGATGTTGTGATGGGAAACTACCATTTTCAACAAGAGAAGGTGACAAATGGTGCCTTCCTTTCAAATCATCATCAGTAGCAACACCACCGGTACCAGCAGACCCACCGGTACCAGCAGACCCACCGAAAGGAATGTGTAGCGGTGTAACTATAACAGGACAGGGATTTGAACCTATATGTGCATGCGATACCAATGATTGTCAAACTTCGTGCAAACCTCAACAAGGTAAATATAAATATAATGGTTTTGATACTGACAATGCTTGGAATTGTGATGGATGTACAAAATGTGGAGGGGGAAAGGGAGATGGATTACCAAAAGGAACACCATTTGCACCTGCAAATAAAAATAACCCCGACCCAGGTCAGTCAGAAAAAGACTGGGAAAGTGGGGAAAAACGCGGAATAGATACGCGTGGATACAAGAAAGACGGAAAAAGACCGAATAGAGACAATGACGTTTATATCCCCATAATCCCCCCATATTTGCCTACAACAAGATGTTCGTCTGGTATAATAGATACTATTAAAAGAAGAACAGGTAAAACTCCAACTTCTTGTATCAGTGTGGCGAATTGTAAAGAAGTTTACTCAAAAAATAATGAAGCCGCTTTTTGCTATAAAGGGGATGCTATTACAAAGGCATTAAATAACTTGCGAGAAAGGTCTGTTCCTGGGGGCGATTATGATGATTATACCGGTGATAGCGGACCTTCCGGTGCATTCGATAAAGATGGTACTCTCGACCAAGATACAAGAGATGCTTACAACGATGCTCTGGCAAACGATTCGCCATCAATGCATGGCTCTAGACAATATCCTTCTGATACAACAGGAGGTGAAGTAGTATCTTCCGCTACAACCGGAATGATGACGGAAACTAGACCAGGTGATGTTGGAGGAAATTTGTCGTCAGATATGGAAGGTCGAAAAAAAAAATGGCTCCCAGCAAATTACGGCGATTATCAAGATATGAAAGGGGGAAATAAACCAGTGTCCTATGATTCGGTCTGGGACTTATTTTAAAGTATTTATCATTAATATATGAATAATTTTAATGATGATTTAGAAAGCGGTATAAGGTCAAGGCAAATAAGAGGTCGTTATGTTAAAAAGGAAAATCATATAATAGATGTTAAACGTCCATTCAAATCATTGAAAAAATGGAGAGACATGTTGGTAGAAGGCACCATTATATCAGATGTTTATAGTAATAGAAATATTACTAGTGAAAAATCACTATGTGAAAATTGTACAATATGTTAACGAGCATTAAGTAATCCTATACTTCCACCTTGAATAACTATCATATTATATCTTTCTTCGAATATTCGTAAATCATAATTCCATTGATTTAGGCGCTGAGAATCTTTTCTAATTCCTATAATAGCACCATCTTCGTCACATAAAACCGATACTTCATTTCCACTTGTGTCAATAGGTGGGTGAATAGTGTTAAATTCAAATGTTACATATTTCCATTTATTAGTATTTTGTGCACCAGAAGGTTGATAATAATTTCTATTCGTATTTACCGCAAAATTATATAAATATAACCCATCTTTTGCAATACCATCACTACGAATCCATTTTTCAACATAATTATAAATTCCAGCATCTAATGTGTTTTCTCTGTATTCAGCTCCTAATAATATACCCATATCTAATAAAATCATTTTTGAATGGATTGTATTAATTTTTAGAGCCGGTGTTTTCATAAAACCATAATAATCAAAACCTAGCAAGCTAGTGGCATCGTCCATTATACTAATTGGTATGAGGACTTTTGGTGATATATTTTCAAATTCCCAATTAGTATAATTTGCCCATTGATTTCTTAAATAAACATCACTTCTTCTGAAACGGAAAGCATAACTTGAAACCATGTCTCTGCTAGGAATATCAACACGTCTAGAGCCCCCTATATTCAAATTATCATGTTCATATATCTCTTTGACGAGATATTTATGTTCCGAAGCTGCAAAAACACGCATTTCGTCATCACTTAAAAAAACATAGGTTCCCAATAAATGAATATCTGCATTCCATGTATTTTTTTTATAATAACGGCTGTAATTGTCTATTTGGGTAGACCCGAATGGTTTACCAAGTGGTACTATACCTGAAGGGTCTTGTGGTGGTTGCATAAACCAGTACAAATCATGTATTTCATCGCTTTTTGGAGCAATTCTTTTACCTTTTCCCGTTGTTTCATCTATGTTGTTTACATCCAAAATAGTATACAATTCTTTTATAGGTCGAAACCGAATACTAATTTCAACCTCTTGATATTGAAGGGCAACTAAAGGTAATGCTAATTTGCCATTTTTTTGACAAAACCATGATTCTAAAGGTATATATAATTTCCTACCTTTAATTGATGGTTTAACATCTGTTGGTTGAAAATCGTTTTCTGGTTCTTTGTTGTATTGTGTGTTTGGATAAAAATGACCATTTTGATAAGCTGCTTCCGGATTGGTCATAGCATTGACATTACCAACCATGCGATTCCAAAGCTCTTTTTTGGATGGTTCATCTCGTTCTATGGCCACAGACATATATTCCCCAGAATATCTACTTAATATATTAGAACCAGCATAAATTGTAATATCTTTTATCATTAATGCGCCTATTTTTTCAATCCATTGAAATTCAAATGGTGTTTGTTTATTGGGTATATCATTAGTCCAAAAAAATGGACTCCAAATATCAGGCATATTAACAACAAGATAAGTGTCCCATAATAGCTCAGCATATCTAGGAATCTTAAATTTCATTTCTGTTTCGCTATTATAATTCAAAATTCTACTTCCATTTCTATCAATGCGAAAACGTTGCAACCCAAAATTTGTATATTTTTTATATGTCGTTTGAAAAAAAGTTTTTGAAGGGTTTCCAGTCAAAATGACATTTTCTGCACCTTGAGCTGCGATATTTAATAAACCTCCTGGCATCTTACAATAATATAATATAATTATTTTAGATTATTAATTATACAATTTGTTTTAGCACATATTAAAAAATAATATATAATTATAAGAATGAGTGGGAATGAACAAACAACATCCGTAAAAGGTAAACAAAAAAAAAGATGTAAAAGTGACGGACAATTAAATTTTTTACATAAAACAATGATGAGTGTCATGGCACTTTCCCATATTTATGTTTGGGGTATTTCTATTGGGATATTAACAATAATAATTTTGTATATTACTAGTCAACTTGGAAAAAAAGAAAAAAATATTAGTAATATGAATTTTTTATATAATGATGATAATTTGAATAAATATCCCCAAATCAATTCTATATTTGGTTCAGATGATAAAATAGTTTCCAATGATTTTAAACTTGATTTGATTACAAATAAAGGAAAATTGGCTGATTATATGATATCTAGTAGTTACAATTCATGTTGTTCTGGTGATTTTTTAGATAGTTATGTATCTTTAGATGCATTAAAAAATGTTATTCATCAAGGTGTGAGGGTGTTGGACTTTTCTATTTATTTAGTCAAAGAAAATGGAAAATCAAAAGCTGTTGTTGGGGCGGCACCAGATAGTTCAACGAATATTAAAGGAACATATAACTATTTGAATTTGGGGACACCACCTGCTTCTCGCAAAGAAGAACAGAATAAAGGCGTTTTTGAAACAATTAAAAATGAAGCCATGATGGGCGTTTTAACCGGGGAGAAAAGAAGAACGTGTACAAATACAAAGGACCCATTATTCATACATTTAAGAATTATGAGTGCTCAAAGTGAAAAAATTTACAAATCACTTGCTGAACAATTTGATGAAGTGTGGTCAGAAGGCGACATGCAAATATTTATCAAACCTGAACAAGACCAACTTGGCGAAGTACCTTTAAACAAGTTGAACAACAAAATAGTTATTATAATAAGTGACCCAAATGTAAACCATTGGCGCGAAGTGAATGATAAAAATTGGGAAGATGGGGGAGGGGAGCTGGTACTTGGAAAAAATGATAAAATTAAAAAATTTATGAAAAAAGTATCTAGTTTTTCCGACTATCAACATAGAAGTGATCATATGGTGAAAATAAATAAGACAAATGCACAATCATCGGATGTTAAAGCGATTGCTGGTTTAACTAGAAAAAAAATATATATAATTATTCCTGATGAATTATCTATAAATGACAACATGAATTACGAAATACATCATAACATGGGTTGTCAAATGGTTTGTATGAATTGGCAAAATCTTGACGGCCCTTTAGAAACCTATAGGGAGAAATTCATGTATCAAAAAATGCAAACAGACCCCCCTTCTAAAACTACGAAACATTTTGCATTTATATTAAAAAGCAAATCATTAAGAGGAAATAGTATAACATTAACCCCTGCGTCAAAATTGCCTGATAATACTTCAACCGCACCACAAACACAAATAATGTATGGCACAACAATGAATCTATAATTTTTTTCACACTTTATATTAATGAAGTGTGAAAAGGGACTAACTTTTGAAGAATGTGAATTATCTATTTTAAGACACGCCGTTGATAAAATAGAAAAAAAAATAGGTAAAAAAATGCTGGGCAACCCTGTAGTCAAAGAAATAATCGCCGTTGTTGAAAAATTCCTTATTAAAAAAGGACGCGTTTGTTACGGAGGAACGGCTATCAATAATATATTACCGGAAGAATACCAGTTCTACGACAAATCCATTGAATTACCGGATTATGACTTTTTCTCTCCAGAACCACTCCAAGACGCCAAAGATTTAGCAGATATTTTTTATACGGAAGGTTTTAATGAGGTTGAGGCAAAAGCAGGTATGCATGCTGGGACTTTCAAAGTCTTTGTGAATTTTATCCCAGTAGCCGATATATCATTTCTCCCAAAAGAATTATATAAAAGAGTATATAAAACTTCTATAAATAAAGCCGGTATTCGTTATTCCGCACCAGATTATTTGAGAATGTTGATGTATTTAGAGCTTTCGCGCCCACAAGGGGATGCTAGTAGATGGGAAAAGGTTTTGAAAAGATTGACCTTATTGAATAAAATTTATCCACAAAGAGGCAAAGATTGTGAATTTATGGAAATTCAAAGAATGTTTGATAGTAAAAAAAAATTATCAGAAGGTTTAGAAAAAAAGATTTTCTATATTGTACGTGATTCTCTCACAAACCAAGGAGTAATCTTTTTTGGCGCAATGGCAAATAATATGTATCTTAGAAATATTAAGAAATTTCGCAATAAAAAATTTCTCCCAATTCCGGATTTTGATGTATTGGCTACAAATCCCGAAACAACGGCTACCATTGTTAAACGCCAATTGGAATCAGAAGGAATCAAAAATGTTAAAATTAAAAAACACGCTGGTGTTGGTGAAATTATAGCACCTCACTATGACATTCGTGTAAATGGCGAAACTATAGCATTTATATACGCCCCACTATCATGTCATAGCTACAATATCATTTCAAAAGGTGGGCATAAAATTCGCGTGGCAACACTTGACACCATGTTAAGTTTTTACTTGGCATTTTTATATGTCAACCGACCTTATTACGACCCACAACGCATATTATGCATGTCACATTATTTATTCAAAGTGCAGCAAAAACATCGACTAGAACAAAAAGGCTTGCTTAGACGTTTCAGCATTGATTGCTATGGAGAAGAAAAACATACCAAAGAAAAGATTAGAGCTGAAAAAACAAAGAGGTATAAAGAGCTGAAAAATAAAAGAGGTACAAAAGAATGGGATTATTACTTCTTAAATTATAAACCTGGAGAGAAAGACGATAAAAATAAAAAAGATGAGAAAAAATCATTTAAAAAACCCAGAAAAACTGCCGTAAAAAAACAAGCAAAAACAAGAAAAAGTGTCAAAAAACGAACTCGCAAAAAAAAGAAAAAACGTAAAAAAACGGGTTTCTTAAATTTCTAATCAATATATAACATGAAAGATATATATTGATAAAGGGCAAAGTTGCCTATTGCAGCACCTCATGCTGTTGTAATTATAAGAATGAACACCAAACTCGTGAAAAATGTATTTATTGTATATTTTATATTTGAAAGATTCATCTGTGCGTTTGGTATTTATACTTTATTGTTATTATTTAATAATAACAACAATAAAGTATATAATTAAAATGAGCGGTCCATGGTATGAACATCAAAGTCCTTCCACAGAAGATGTAAAAAATATACTTTTCACTGCGCGTTGGGACAGCCAATTCGGAGAGACAAGTTGGTATCCAATGATGAAAAGGTGTGTTATTGACATTGTAATCAATGAAGAATTAAAAGTTCATCAAAAAAACTTTGGTCGCAAACCATGTTGGGGGTCTTATAGAGGGTATTATTCGTTTTCACATTCTAGTTTACTTACTAAATGTTTGGAAGAAGGACAAAATTTTAGGAAAAAAAAAGCGAGAGAAAAACTTATAAAATTTATGGATAATTCTACTTGGATTCAGGATAGATTGTATCGTCCTGACGATGGTTTGCGTTGGAGACACATGGAAAAAATACTTCTTACTCATCAACAATGTGTGCAAACCCAAACAATTTGACTCTTAAGTAAAATTGAACCAAATTCTTCATCGTGAATATGAAAATTCTTTGTCTTTAAGGCTTCCACAAGCCTTTCAAATTTATGCATTTCTAAATGTGTTTTTAATGTTTTTTTAACTTGTGCGCAAATTTCTTCCATATTTTCAAAGTAATCCAAATCTAATATCACTTCAAATCCTTGGAATAATTCATCCGATATTTTAAAAGTCACGATAGGCATTTATATTAAAATTGAAAATAATCTTAAAGCCTTTTACATTATAAAGATGAGTAAAACACCAAAAACTGACCAAAATGGAAGAGTCCCAAAAATCGGAGAGAACTACACGGGGAGATGGTTTGATGGTAAAAGGTTGAATCTAACAGGTATAGTTGAGAGCATAAGTGTAAATAAAATTTTTTTGAAACTTACTAAAAAATATAATAGTTTTCCAATAGGAAATGTCAAGGGGGTTTATATCAAGAACTCGCATTTAGCAACGGACACAGAACCAGAAAATTGGGAAGAAATTGGACGATGGAGATTACAACCAAGTGGAAAAAAACGAGGAAAAATGGGAAAAAATAAAATCGTCATCTCACATCCAGACAGAATTTCTTTTGATGAGATGTTTAAGAAGATTTTATTAGCTACTGCAGAACGTTCTCCCTGCAAACGCCTCCAAGTTGGATGCATTTTAGTAAAAGATAAAAGAATTGTCAGTCAAGGATACAATGGATTTTTACCAGGAGCAGAACATAAATCCGTCGTCAGAAATAACCATGAGCAAGCCACAATTCACGCTGAACAAAATGCCATTTGCGATTGCGCTAAACGTGGTGTAAGTTGCGAGGGTAGCACAGCTTATATCACGCATTATCCCTGTATTATTTGCACTCGTTTACTTTTAGCTGCTGGTATAAAAGAAATTAAATATTTAGAAGACTATAAAAATGATGAATTAGTTAAACATTTCAGCGAACAATTGAATGTGGAAGTAGTTAAATTATAATATCGATGAATTATATATATGTCTATTCTACAGGTTGGTGAAAGTATAGGGGAAGGGGATAATACCATCCAATTAGATTTTATAGCTACACTTAAAACAAGATATTTGACTGCTAACCAAACTATAAATGATTCCGAAATTGTAAAAACACTTAGGTCCAATTCTGGAGATTTGTCGCGTACGCCTACCGAAGAAGATGTAAAAGAATTATTAAAAATAAGACTGGGCAAAAAAATTAGTGGTAGTGAACACGAGGATTGGAAAAACGCAAAATATAAAACAAAAGGAGAGAGGGAAAAAATGTCCGCGGATGAAAAAGAACAGCATAACATTCAAGGTGCGAAAGTAAAAGGTTTAAATGATTTTGAACAATGTGCTTTGTTTTTATTGAATGAAAGTAATTATTGCTATTATACTTGGTTAAAATTTACATTTTTAAATTATTTATCAAGCAATAAGAAACAATGGACTGACAAAGGTAAAGAAAAATTAGGTGAAATAGAGATAGACGCCCAATTAAATTTTTTTAAGGCTCAAGAAACTAAAGTTGGTGATGTATTTAAAAGTTACATTGCACCAGAAAATGAATATTTATTACGTATGATATTTATTGACAATATGATAAAAGGTATTGAGCTTTTCTATCATTTATTAGTAGTTGCTCCTGATAAATTGACGAGAGAGGGTCCTGAAGAACAGAGTAAAAGAGATAAACAAGAAAGAGAAGATTTATTAGCTTCTGCGGGAGTTGATAAAAATTTGCAAATTTTGGAAGGGTATGACGATTTTTTGGGGTGGGGTAAAAAGGGCATGGGTAGGGTTAAAGGAGGTGGTTTTTTAACTAAGGCAGGTTGTTGGATAGTAACAAAAGTAGCGTTTTGTGCCTTTATGTGGGCTATTATATCTAATAATTTTGCTGAAAAAACAGATAATTTTTTGCCTGAGATTGAACATTTATTCCAAGTAAATTTTCGTGATTATACTCCAAGAATTGCTTCAGATTTCAGCCACACTCGCACGGAATTTACAAAAATAATGTTAGAATATAGTGGAGGTATTACAAATAATGAAGGTGTCATAATGTTTGAAGGAGAGAAGAGAGAAGGTGTTACTAAAGTTCCTACAGAAAACATAAAAGAAGAGATGAAGAGAAGAAATGCCGAACATTTAAAAGAAATAAAAACATTAGAAGGAATTGTTGCTGAAAAGTATAAACAAACTACTGGTATAATTGAAGCTTTACCATCACCTGAAATAGTATCTAGTGAGAAAGGAGCTATTGTTTTAACACAAGCAGAACATACTTTAAAAAAAGAAGCCTTGCTAAAAAAACTTAACGACAGAAAAATACTAGCTGACGAGGCTTTCCAAAAAAAAGTTGAAGGTGGAGTTGGAGTAGGGAATCCAACTATTTCTGTATCATATGGACATATAAATCAAATTTGTGGAGAAAGTGCGTGGTCTATGGTTTTTACTGATTCTCAAGATCATAAAACAGATGCTATTTCAGATATAGAATCTAGGATTATTGCAGCAATGGGAAGGGATGGTGCTAATATTATAAGTAAAAGAATAATAGCATCAAGAGAAGCCACTTCGACACAAGGTAATAAACAAGGACTTGGTGCAATAGCAGATAATATGGCAAACTTGTTTGCTTTATTTTGGAAAGGCAAGGATGCTAGATACGTAAACGCACCAGGTATGGGCGATTCAATTGATCAAGTAAAAAGAAGAGCAAAATTAATAAGAAAAGATGTCCGTAATTGGGAAGAATCAATGGAGTTCGCTACCGATAATTTTATAAAAGATGTATTATTACATATAAAAAATACAAGTTATTGGTTTTGGATATATTTTACATTTATGTCAGCATTAGAGATATATGCCGTAAAGTCAATATTAAAATTTATACCAGGAACAGCAGAATCTCGTGAACAAAGACAAGGGGAATTTGGAGAAAAGTCAGTATTATCTAAAAAAATGTTAGCATGTTGTAGAAAAGTTGGGACAGAAGAAATTGCTAGTACAATAACAGCCTGGGAAGACCGCGGAATATCAGGTATAGGAGACGTTACATCGCTAGTGGCGAACGCACACCCCAAAGCACTCAAAAATGTGCGTTGGGTGGTCAAAGGTGTTAAATATATGCTTATAGTTGCTCTTTTTAGAGGAATAGCTGAATCTACGAGAATGGCTTTACAAAAACCAAGACCTCCGTATACTTTTACATTTAATGATGTAATGAAACCAAAAGGTGGATATGTAACAGGTGAATTTAATACTGGAGATATTTTTAAAATGGATACAAGAATACCCAAAGGTAGAAACCCAACCCCAAGAGATTATACGTCGATAAAAAAACCCATAAAACCATTAAGCAAAAAATCCAAACATGACGAGATTGAAACAATTTATTTAGATGATAAATTATACAAAACAAATGATGATGATACAAAGGGGTCAATGGTAGCGTTTACTTATAAAAAAATGGAAAGCGAAGGCGATGATCCTAAGTATCATATAGTAGGAATGTCTTTCTCTGATACACTTCTTGTGGGACAATTAGCGCATATACGAAGGGTGACAGAACCAGATATGAAGCGTTCTGCTACAGCTCCTCGCGCAGTGCAGCGTGTGGTAAGTGGCGAGGAAGATGGTGCGATTAATATCACCAACCAATCAAATAAAAAAGGTTGGAGAACATTAAATGGTATATCTATAAATGATGTTGGTGATAACGATACCGATGGAAACTCTGATAAACATTCAACTAATGGTGGAAGGAAAATTAAAAGAAAAGGAAAAAAAACAAGAAGAAAAAAAAGAAAAGGAGGTAGGAAAAAAACAAGAAAAAAAAGGAAAAGAAGAAAAACAAGAAGAAAACAAAAAAAAATAAAAAGAAAAACATGCAAACGCAGCACTCGCAAACATTAAATAAAAATTTTTATAAATTATTTTTATTTAAACCTCACTAAGATAATTTGTTGCCTTATTTATTCCATAAAAGAATCCTCCAAAAAGTATCGTTTTCACCAAATAACCTGAAATATTGCTGTTTCCATCCGTTAAAAACAAAGATGGAAAAGTTTTCTTAAATTTGTTCTTGAAGAAGGGCATCTGGAAAATGAAAAACATAACCATGACCAATAAAGGAGTTTGTATCTCACTATATAACATATCCAATCTATCTTGTTCTTTGTCTTTATTTTTATTTAGTTGTATAATGGATTCAATGGAATCATGTTGCTCAATATAATCTGTTTTAGGAGCAGGGGGTACATAATTTGGTTGAATTTGAGGGTCTTGCATGTGACCCTGTGTTTGCATTGAAATATGGCTAGAGGGTAATTGTGTCATACCACTTTGAGATGCTTGTTGTATTCCTGATATAATTTTATTAATAGAATTAGATGACAATTCGGCTGCAGGGACACCATGTGGTGCTGCTTGTGATGCTGCTCGTGGTGCTGCTCGTGGTGCTGCTCGTGGTGCTGATTGTTGAGATGGGTTGTTCAATTCAGTTTTTTCTAATACAACTTTATTTGTTTTCGACATATCATTCCCACCAGGTAAATTATCGATATTTGTAGAATCGGAAGTCATATATAAATATCTTAATATTGATAGATGGCTTTTATTACGCAAATTCAACCTTTTCTTTAGTTAATTCGCAACTTTCAGCCTTAGGTGAAAATGTATAACATTTCTCTCCATATTGGAAAACTTGTCCTTTAATTTTGTCTAAAGGAGCCGCATGAAATACTAAACAACTTCTATTTTTGCAAGCTTTTCTAAACAATGTTGCCAATCCTAAACCCAATATAATTGAAATGAAAATTTTCCCTACTGGGCTATACAAAAGCCTTTTGAAATTGATGTTCATATATATATAACAATCATTGTTTTATTTTCCCTTCTTGTATAGGATATTTTCTGATATCTTTTTTATTTGAAGGACATTCCACGTTTTTACTTTCAAATCCAAAACAAGCACCGGTTCTATCCTTATATTGAATGTCATCTAAATTGTCTGGATTTGGGTATACATAAATGACATTTGGTCGTGGGTTCGAAATGTAAACAAAGAAAATACCCAATGTTAAACTGATGATAAAAACAGGAATATTTATGAATTTCATATATAATGGTATCTTATTTTTTATTAGATATTATCTCTCCGACTTCTGTGTGGATTTCATTTTTAACAGACATTTCTTTTATATTTCTCACTATGAATTTATCACCCTCCTTAATCATGATTGAAATGTCATATTTTGTTTCTCGGATTTCTTTCATTAATGGCAATATTTGTTCTATATAAATATTGATGGCGCTTTTTAAAGCTGTGTTTTTAGACATAATATCATCGTCTTCCGTATATTCTTTGATTTTTTCTTTAAACAAATCAATAAAATTGTTCATTTTATTATTTTTAATTCTTAAATATTTATTTAAACTTATAGTTCTTTCTTCACCTGTTTCTTCGTTGGTATAATCTTTTTCATATCCCGCACCAATAACATTTTTAAGAGCTTCTCTTTGTTTCAAATTCATTTTATAAGCATCTCTTTCTTTTTGGAATGTATCGATTATTTCTTCTTCGGTTCTGAGACCAAATAATAAATCCAATTTTAAATTAATAATGGTCTCTTTAATGTGCTCAATTTGTTTATCAGTCATATTTAATGCCTTGGTCAAAGTAATAAGATATGGTCTTTTAATTTGAATATCTAATTCACAAGGTGTTTCACTATTACCGCATTTTGCTACTAAAATGCGGTTTTTATTTGAAAAATATGTTCCTCCATTTTGACCACAATTGATGCATTTTTTTTTAATATTATTAAATTTAGCTTTCTTTTTTCTTTTGCTTAAATCACTCCCAATAAGTTTTTTCTTGGTATTTTTTACTTTTTTTTCATATTTTCCTTTCATTTTAAAATATTCTTCGATTGTAGATTCTATTTTTGATAAATCCATTATAATTATACTGCATAATATTTTTTATGTATAATCTCATAATCACTCTCAAATTTAGGGAGATTTGTAATTAATACGTCATTCATTTTTCTTCTCTCGTTGTATATATTATTCATTTTACTCATAATATAAGCATGGTCTCTTTCATTTTTCTCTTTTTTTTCATCGGGTGTTAATTTATGTTTTTTTCTATATGCTAAAAACATTCCGAATAAAAAGATAAATAATAAAAAAAAACCACAATTCCATATTGTATTGTAATATTCGTTCTTTTTCTCTCCACATTTTTTCAATGTTTCTCTAATAAAATATTTAACTCCTGGTTCAGTTAAATTGGGGAATTGTATATTATTCATATAATTAATAGAAGTAGAAAAAGAATAATAATAATACATAAATATAATATAATGGAATCACCTAAATTATTAGAACCGATGGCAACAATTGGAATACTTCTTGGCGTCACTTGTTTATTTTTTATAGCAAAAATTATGTATCAAATATATGATTATAAAAACGAAAACCCCACACCAATACTTGCAAGTTTAGCTGTATACTTTGCTACAATGGTTGCTATACAAATTGGTATTACTGCGTCTAATAGTACATCTAAATGTAGAGAAGCACAACCTGGTAGTACCATTTTATATACGTTGGGACCAAACTTATTAATTTTTGGAAGCGTGATATTAATTTTATTGGTTATGCCTGGTTGGAAAAGTGCTTTTTCAAATACATTGGGGTATCTCTTTGTATGTCTACCATTTTTAAATGTAAATACTGCCCTTGTAGAATTACTGGGTGGAGAGAAAGGAAAGTCAACAAAATTGATTGAAAAAATTTGTTCTAATAAAAGTTTGGTTATCAATGAAATAACCCCTGTCAATTTTAATGTTATTGTGCCAGAATTAGCTGGCAAGGAGTCAATTGATGGTTTATCAGTTGTGACAAGAAAAGCATTATGGAAATGTATAGTTATCAAAGATGCAATTGGAGATTTTATTTGGTATGCTTTAACATTGGCCTTCACTGTTTTAGTAACGTATGATAGTATCATGGATATGAGATGCACGCACTCAAAGGCATTTATTAAAAGTAAAATAGACGATTATAAAACAAAGGCAAATCTGGCAGATGAATAATATATTTATTCAATATTTATTCAATATATTTTATTGAATAAATTTAAAATTTTATTTTAGGAATCGCTAAATAATATAATACAAATAAATAACTAAAAATGGCTAAAATCAAGACCACTAACCATATTGGAACGACTGTTTTCTTTCTATACCCTATACCAAATTCTCTTAAAGAGCCGTCTTGATTATATAAAAAATGAGGCGCATACATTTGAATCAAGCAAAACATTACAACAAAAATGATAATGGCTACAGATGTTATATTCCTTCTAATATAGGCTCTATACATGATAATATATAGTTTTATTTAAATATTTAAACTAATCCCCATCTCTTTCTCCAAAATCATCATCATCGCCTAATGCAAAAAGGTCATTCATAAATTCAGCGTTTGCTAGTTGTTGCTGAGCTTGTTCTTGTAATTCTTCTGTTCTGTAAACGTCTCTATTCCCAATCGTTACCTCTGGTCGTCTATCTAAACGCGATTCCATTGACATTTCATTATCAATTTCTTGTCTTTCTTTATCATATTGCATTGCATCATATTCAAAAAGAGCGCGCGTTTGACCCAAACTCCATGCGCCCAAACGCTGGTTTTTCTTAATATTTTCCACTTCTCTTTCTTCCACTGTTAAATCCCCCAAACGTTTTGTAACTTTATTTTTTTCTTTTTCTTTTGCTTTGAGAACTTTTTTGGTAATATCTTCTTTATTGATATTCAGTTTATTTTTTTGATTTTTCATAATTGTAAGATATGTTGTTAGTAAATTAGCAACCTTTTTTTTTATCACATCTTTTTTCCCTTCAAGCTGCTGCTGCTTTACACGGGTATCCACTCCTTCTGTATCCACAACGTCTAATAAATCACTTGGCTCCATACCATCGTACTCGTCGAACAAATCACCTTCCAGAGCGTTAATGTATATAGATATATTGCACATTAAATAGAATTGTGATAATTTAGTTATAATGGAACCATTCATAATCGTCGGGGCAATTTTATCTTTCAAAATTAAATCAGCAAACAATGTGGTAGATTTCATCAAATCTATAATATCTTTGCTTTGTTCTTGAACATATTTTAAAATGGAAAACAAGTCTTTATCTCCATAAAATTTGTGTAAACTACTTACCTCGGAAAACATATTTTTTTTTAATTCTTTTACATGTCTATCGCTTATTTTCCAATGTTTCGGTATAGAAATATTCTCAAAACTCACACTTTTTATTATCATATTTGGATAAATCAACATCATATTTTTAATAAAAATGTTATAAAATGTAAATAGTGATAAACTAGTTTCATCGGATTGCGTCATGTATATTTCTTCTCCTCGCGCTTTCCATTTTACCATATTATCAAAAATAGATTCTATGCCTTCATCAATGCCAGCATTTGATAAAAATTCAATAATATGATTTTGGAAAACTTCAATAGTATCATCTAAAAAGGATTGCATTTTTAAATAACTTTCATCATCATCTCTAATAGTGTCGAACGTATCTATTAAATCAGTAAAAGCTGTCAATATTTCTGGATTACAAATAATGGGAGATTGTTTTTCTTTTAAATGTTGAATTTTTTTTTCTAAAATATGGCGCTCGCTTAAAATAATAGGATGCAAATTAATATCTATATTATTTATTTTATTCACACTTTTAAAAATTTGCCGAAACCATTGTGCGTTAATATCTATCCCTTCTCTTTTTAAAATAGAAATTTTATGTTCTAGGGTGTCTTCTGTGGTAAAAGTTTTAATAATAGGGTGGTTGCAATGCCTTTGAATCTCGGGAGGTAAAGAAGATTTTAATCTGCAAAATCTTAAAAATGATATATAAATAGTTTCTTCTGAAAAACTTTCAGAAAGATTTGGGTATTTAAAACGAGTATCTAATGGAGAGAAAATATAATGAGATGTTTGTTTTTCTTTTACAATGGAAATTATATCTTCCAATTCCTTCACCATTTTGTTGTATTTTAAAATACCAGGTTCTTTATCAGTAAAATATTCCAATGTTTTTCGTATACCTTGATTACAGCACGCATTTTCTAACATTGGTTCATCGGATAAATTTTTAAGCAACGGGGCTTCACGCCTTACTACTTTTTGGATAAGTTCTTGAATGTGTAATGAAAAAGCTATTATTTTACCACGCAATGTATTCAATTGTGTTGATTGTGTTTTGTCTCCTTTTTTCATAGCATTAATAAATACATTTTTAAAACTTGAACTAATATTAGAAACTTGTTTCATTTTAATAGGAACTAGCGGGGGTAAAAATTGCACCCAGTTTTTAACATCGAATATTTCTGGTATTTCATCTATCTCCAGATGTTCTCTCAAATACTTTCTTTTTGTTTCTAATTTTTGATTGATTAATGTATCATTTAAAATAGAGTTGATGCCTTTTGAAATTTTAGTTGAAAACTTTGATGTGACGGCTTCTTCTTTTTTCTTGCTTATTCTAGGTAATACAGACCATGGTCGTTCCGCTTGTTTTAATCGCAACATTGTGCATACAAGATATAATAATGCAGAAGAATCGCCATCGGGTTCTAATGGAAAACCGGAAAATGAACGAACGCAGCCTGGAAATGTTTTCATTGTTGTTATTGACGGAATACTTGTTTGGATGGCGATTAAATAGTAAGATAAAGTATATATAATCAAAGTTTCATCGTGTGCTTTTTCATATGATATACCCTTTTTTCCGGCAGTTTGTCTTTTCTTTAATCTTTTCATATATAATTTCTTATTTCCGATATAGCGATTAATTATGTCAACAACGCCTTTTATAATAAAATCATAATCAGATACAACATCGATGCCCAAGCTTTTATCCAATGTTGATATTACACGATATATCATTTTAGAATCTATTGATTCTAATGTGGTTTCAGATTTTAATTGCACGTTCATCAATACATTACCAATATCTTCTTCCAATACCTCCCTACTTACCACTCTATACCCAGCTTCATCGTACCCTTCTCCCCCGTCATATTCAATATTACGTATTATATATCCGCTGTATTTATCTACTATTTTATCTCCATCATCGCTAATTTGGCCTCTTTGCGCACAAACGCGTTCAAGGGTGTTTTTATAGTCTCCGCGTTCAAATGCTTCTGCCAATTCGGTGTAAAAAGTTGGCAATAGAGGTATATCCTTTCTTTTACAATAATACCAATGAATGTCTTCTGGTTCGTCTAATCCGAAATCATTTGCTGGTCTACATAATTTTGATACAAACATTAAAATGTGGGATTGTTTTTGAACGAAATCGTCTTGTGATAAAATAGCATCTCTGAGGTTTGCGTAAGGAGAAACAACATTATCTGATAATTCGGCAGATTCTCCTAATTTTTCGCGATACAAATCTGTTTTTAAAAATTTATTCAATTGTATTAATCTCAACGAAGGTATAATTGACGAGTAGTAAACAATATTTTCTTCTAGGTCAGATTTTAATTCTTTATATTCTAAATTCAATTGCAAATCAAACTGCTTTAAAATATCTTTTGTCAAATCATCTGCAATTTTACCTTTTGTAATATCCATAGAAGCGCAATCATTTTTGATTTGCATGCAATTTTTTTTTGTATTACAAAACATTTTTGAAGATGAATGATGACTTGAAAAATTACCATCTTCGTCTCTTTCCCATGTATTATTAGAAGTTCTCTTAAAATAAATAAAATTACCATCGTCATTTTCAACAAATGCATAATTTCCTTCTGCTATTCTTCGTTTTTTTATAGTTAAAGCTTCCGATTCAATTAAGGCCTGTGAATCATTAAGTCCGACATTTTTGGTTAAATGTTCTGTTATAAATTCTCTATACGAATTATCATCCATTGTGTCTTTTTCATCTTGAAATTCATCATTAATATCATATCGAGTTACATCATATTTCTCATCAAAAAAAACATCCGATTTATTATCGTCTTCTCGCAGCTCATGAATATCAATATATTGTTTTGCCAATACCAAATCACCGCATTTTTCATTTTCTTCCATTTTTTGCGATTCCTCTGAATCTTTTCTTTGCGCATTTGCAACAATGGTTTCTACATCGATTGGTTGATATAAATCCATGGCTGACAATGAAACAAGGGTTGAAAACAATTTCATATCATCCAAATGCATCATTCTATTTAAAGCAAATGTATTGGTAGTTTTTGGTGATAATTGATATAAATTCAATAATTCACGATTTGTTTGGTCTTCTGAATCTTGGTTATCATTTAATAAATTTAATATATTATTTTTGGCTTTGCGACTAATTTCACCATAATCAACATGTAAATAATCTCTTATCTCTCCGATATTTTTAACAAAATCGCGTTTTAATTCTAATATACTTTCATCAATAAATTTTACAATCGTTTCGTATTGTTTAAAAGTTATATCATCGGGGTAAATGAGAAATGGTTCTAAGTGTTGAATTATTTTAGAATATGAAACACCACTATTGTGCAATTTAATATATTTTTTGACCAAGTTAAATAACACCCTTGTTTTTGGGAATATTTTATCTAAAAAATGTTTATACGCTTCATTTTTATCTCTATCATCGTAATTTAACGATTCGTCAAAAATCATACTAGTAATGTTTTTTAAATATTTGCTTTCATTATATTCAAATGATTCATCATTTTCTTTTATCTCGATTGTTTCTATGTTGGTATTATTTTTAAGAATTGAGAAGTAATTAAAATTTGTTTGCGACAATTGCGATTTTTTTAATATAGATGTGGTAGGTAAATTAATATGAGAATATAACAATACCGGTTCTTTTAAAGTTAAAAACCCGGTGATTGCTATTTTGTCATTCTGATACATATTTTGTCTTCTTGCAGATTGTAGTACTTTTTTATTATCGGTAGAAACCAATCTAGATAATGAAGTATTTGTCTTATTTAAAACAAAACGCTGTTTCACAACGTTATTATTTTTAACGACACTTGAATAAAAATCGTTCATATTATCAACAATCGTTAAAATCTCAGTTTCTACTGGTTTTTGTATAATAACATTGTATTTATCATTAGGGTCATAATATGGTATCATTACATTATTTGAATGAATATTTAAATAATTGTATTTATTTTGGCTATCAGGTACAATATTATTAGTATATTCGTTCATCAAGTGGTTCAATTCATTTTGACTATCTGCCAACGTTGTGGAAATAAAATCAGTATTATAATCATCTTTTTGGTTAATATCATACAACTTTCTTTTATTTTTTACAATAGGCAATAACCAATATAATTTTTTATCTAATTTTTCCATTCGCTCCACTAATGGTTTATAGTTAGCACCTTTCTTCTTTGGTTTACCAATTCCATCTGAGGTTATTATAGAAAATTTCTCTCTTAGTTGTTTAAACCTCTCAATAGTAATATGAATTTGATTTAATATCCGAGGAGTTCTTTTATGCGTTGGAATTGTAGATAGAAGGTCATCTAAAAGGTCTGCTGTTTGGGTTTCCAATCCAAATCGATGTTCATCCTTTCTAACCGGAACAAACTCGGTAATCGCCTCTAATTCTTCACCAAAAACAATATCATCGGCATCCAATAATACTTTTTTTAATTGTGACGATACATTTATTACAGGAGGACCCAAATCATCATATTCTTCATCTTCTTCGTCGTCAAGAACATCCAATCCTAAATCCATTTCTAAATCTGGTATTGATAAATTTGGTTTTTCAGGTATTTCAAATGGTTTAATGTTTTCAATTGGTAATGTCAAAGGAATACCCTTATAACCGAAATCAATGTATAATTTTTTTTCATCTGGATATTTTGTAATTTCAATCATGTCTTCATCCAAATTGGTAATTTGTCCATTAATTGTGAATGGTACATCTCCGCCCATTTGGATGGTAATCCAAGCCCCAGTAACAAGTCCATTTTGTCGCGCGTATCCTTTTTTAACAGACTTGCTTAATATTTCAATGCTGTTGATACTTTCATCTGTTAAATTCTCATTTAATATATTTAAAACACTTTCTTTCATATTATTCGCATTTACAATAGACATTCTGTTTTCATCTAAATATCCAATGTAATAAATGTTTTTATCATATTGTTTGTTTGTTTTGGAATTAATTCTAATTATATCACCCAATTCTAAAAATATTTCTGTATCAGACATTACTTATAATTATAGCAGAAATTATCTCAAACAACGAAACTTTAAAACGGAATTAAAGAAAACATATTATATGTAAATAAACATGACGAGTATTGCAATCAATATTGATAATTATTTTGATTTATCTACATTGGAATCAACTTCTTATTTAGGGAACACTAATACAATTTCCGTAAAGCCAATTAAAATGTTATACGCAAATAATAATACCGATTATTACGTACAATGGTATATTCTCCATTATTTAAAAGAAAATATAAACCCGGGAAATATTCGTTCTACTGGATTATTTAGATCGGTATTAACAAATGGGAAAAAGATATATGTTTTTTCTCCTCCAAAATCATTGCCTTTTTCGGAATGTATGACGGATAATTATAATGATTATATTTTGGAAGAATTGGTAGAAGGGACAATGATAAATTTATTTTGGAATGATTATATTAATGATTGGGATATGACAACCAAAGGTAGTATTGGTGGGAGGTATTCGTTTTATCAGGATAATAAAAAAACATTTCGAGAAATGTTTTTGGAAGCAATGATTGAACAACAAGTGGAATTCTCTGATTTTAATAAAAAAATTTGTTATTCTTTTGTTTTGCAACATCCGGGAAATAGAATAGTTGTCCCATTTAAAGAAAAAAAAATAATTTTAGTAGCAATGTATTCTATTGATGATAACATAAAGCTATTAAATAAAAATGATTGTGACATTAAAAATGTGTTATTTCCTAAAACACTAAAACAATTCACTGATTATAAAGGAGAAAATTGGGAGGATTTAAATAATTATTTTAAAGAAATGGATATTGATTATCAAATCACAGGTGTAAATATATATAATCCTAAAACTGGAGAAAGGAGTAAAATTAGAAATCCAAATTATGAATATGTTCGACATTTAAAAGGAAATAGTCCAAAGATACAATATCAATACTATTGTTTAAGAAATATGGGTAAAGTGAAAGAATTTTTAAAATATTATGGCGAATATAGAAACCATTTTGCAAAATTACGAGAAACGTTGCATAATTGGACAGGGAATTTACATAAAAATTATATTTCATGTTATATTAAAAAAGAAAAACCATTGATGGATTTTCCAAAAAAATATAGAACACATATGTTTTTATTACATCAAATTTATATTAATGATTTGAGAGAAATGGGGCATTACGTATCTAAACAAATAGTTGTTAAATATGTAAATTCTTTAGAGCCAGCAAAATTAATGTATTCTATTAATTTTGATTTTCGCAAAAATAGGGAAGTTGCTATTATAAATGAAACTGCTAAACAAATTAATCAAGAAAATCTTGTTTGATATTATTTATAACTTGTTTTGCATGAGCACAGCATTCATGTATAATGTTACGCGCTTTTTCTACAGCAGAAACCTCGATTTCTGTATCAATGAATCCTACGCGAATGATACTATATGCATCGTGGGGATGATTCTTTCTAAACCCCACATAGCTTAAAATTTTAGATACATTGCCCTGATAATAGTTATCATGTAATACGCATTCAATAATTTTACCAATTGTATAATCAATATCTTCTAATTTTATGTCTACCGCATTTTTTATTGTGGATATAGATTTATCAACTGGGAGCGATTCGCTTGTAATGGCTTTATTTGCCAAGGTTTCAATGGATTCGATAATAATATCACAAGCCTTTCTAATCAATTCGTTATTTGAATACACTCCTACAGACTCTAATTTGAAATCGAAACTATCTTTTTTATAATAACGCAAACCTTTATGATTGTACCAATTTTTTTTCAGAATTTCTAATGTTGACGCGTTTTTTTTTTCTTCTTCTGGTATATTTGTCAACTCCTGTTGCCAAGCGGAATCTTGTGCAATGTTATCAGGACTACATCTATAAGAACATATTGACGCAACATTAAAAGAACCATCTTCGTTTGCTGTGTGTAAGGACATTTTTGCATCAATTGACAATTCTTCCCCTGGAAGAATTGTTGATACTTTTGGTCGTAGTCGAGCAAACAAAATATATTCTTCTGTGATTGGACATGGAGGAAACATTTTTCTTATCACGCTATCTGTTAAATATTTACCAGTTTTTTCATTTTTAACTCGAAAGTGTTCTGTGGTGACATCCATCGTGTTTTCAGTGTCATTTTTAACATTAATTTCAACAACTAGTTCTTGATAAGGCAATGAAACATCATTGATATGAATAGGGATACATTGCAATCTTTGTTTTAAGACTTCGTTATTCAATCTTGTTGTATTTGTATTAAAAGTAGCGTCATTTTTATCGTCTGGGAAACAATGGAAAACTAATGTGGGGATATCTGATAATATTGTTCTTCTTACAGCATTAACAAATGATACATTTGTATTTTCAATAGTAAAATATAGTAAACCACTCTCCTCATTTTTAAAAGATATTAATGAGGTTACTTTAGAAAATTCATTTTGGGATGGTGGTGAATGGGTCATTGTATGCTATATATTTATAAATATATTATTATATCAATTTTTATAAGTTATATTTCTTTTTTGAAATACTTTATTAATAGTAATGAGTGTTTTGTATTATAGTAGTTATTGCGAATATTGTAATCAATTAATCGAAAAATTATCGAAAACAAAGACAAAAGATGAAATACATTTTATATGTATTGATAATCGCGAAAAACACATTGATGGTACAATGTATATTGTTTTAGATAATGGACAAAAAATGCTATTTCCACCAAGTATAACAGAAGTGCCTTCTATTTTATTATTACACCACGGGAATCGAATATTAAAAGGTATGCAAGAAATTTTACATTATCTTAAACCCGGTGAAGCTGAAATAAATAATATTGCGACAGACTTTAATGGAGAGCCAAATGCTTTTTCTTTTTCGGAAATGGGGAGTAATTTATCAGATAATTACTCTTATTTAGATACACCCGCCGAAGAACTTATGGCCAAAGGGAACGGAGGTCTTCGCATGATGCATAATTATTGTACAATTAATGATAATCAAACAATCTCTACGCCACCCGATGATTATGAACCAGATAAGGTTGGTCAGGTGGATTTAGGAAAATTACAAATGTCTAGAGCGGCAGAAATAAAACAACAAAAATAAAACAGAATAATAATACAAATAAATTATTTAGAAAGTAAACAATACATTTAAATATATTTATGAGCATCCTTAAGGCATTTACTACACATTTTAAGGAATTTATGAATGATATTCAGGTAGTCTTTCCGAAAGACCCTGAAATACGAACAACTAAATTTTTTTTCACTAGTTTAATTGCAGTAAATCCAAAAAGCATTCTAGTGGGTTGGAAAGCATGTGTAAATGATGTTTATGAAAAAGAAATAATTGAAGGAGATTTTGATTTTTTTTTAAATAAAGATTATAGGAAAGATTTGGAAGGCGCTGAAGGAGAATCAAATATTTTACAATCTATCGAAATCTTTAGACATAAGATTAAAAATATGGGGGATGAAAACAAGAATAAATCCATAAAATATATGCAGAATTTGACAAAATTATGTAAATTATATTATTCAAAAAGATAATTGAGTTTAGTTTCACTTAAAAGTTTCATTCAATTTAGATATATAATGTCCAAATTAAATGAAGATAAAATACCTACCGATTTCTGTAAAATTATGAAAGAATTTATAAATGACATATTGGTTTCTTTTCCGGAATATGAAAATAATCTTAACAAAGGTTTGCGTAATATAATTGATGACAATGATGATAAGGAAAGCTTAAATGAATTGATACAATATATGAAATCCGTTTACCCAGAAAGATTTTTCGATTTACTTTATCAAAATGAAAATATATTTAAGGATTCTGAAATAAATACTAAATTCTTACCAAATATAGATTTTTCAGATTTATGGAACCAGGAAATTAGTGATAATACCAAAAATGTTATTTGGAAATATTTACAACTAGTGTTGTTTTCTGTAATTAGTGGAGAGAAAGATATTAATTCATTTGGAGATACAGCAAAATTATTCGAGGCCATTAAGGAAGATGAACTCAAAGAAAAACTACAAGAAGCAATGGAACAAATGGGAAACTTATTTGACACATGTGGGAATAATATGAATAAAAATGATATATCAACGAATGACCTTCCAAACCCCGAAGACTTACATAGTCATATTAACACTCTACTTGAAGGTAATTTAGGTAAATTAGCTACAGAAATTACTGAAGAAACTTTAAAAGATTTAAATTTAGATATTTCAGATGAAACAGACGCCGGAGATATTTTTCAAACGCTTTTTAAGAATCCTGGAAAGTTGATGAGTATGATTAAAAAAGTTGGTAGTAAATTAGATACAAAGCTCAAATCTGGAGAACTCAAAGAAAGCGAATTAATGGAAGAAGCAATGGAACTTATGGAGAAAATGGAATCCATGCCCGGCATGGAAAATATGAAAAACATGATGAGTAAAATGGGCATGCCCATGGGTGGTAAAAATGGTAAAATGAATATGAGTGCAATGGCAAGCAATTTAAAACAAAATCATAAACAAGCCAAAACAAAAGAGCGCATGTTGCGAAAATTAGAAAAACGTCGAGAAGAAAAAAAAGACAATCAAATAAAAATTTTACAAGAACAACTAGCCGCAGCTAAAAAATCTAATACAACCGGTGAAAATATAGTTAAAACAGAGAAAAAAAAAAAAAAGAAAAAAAAAAAAAAAAAAAAAAAAAAAAAAAAAA